>Ga0209091_10002036_pt1 | contig 17360 bp, 17 predicted proteins | sample ArcticOcean_MG_C_6_FD_187438 | JGI IMG/M metagenome (GOLD analysis project Ga0209091, IMG submission 187438) | Marine microbial communities from western Arctic Ocean - ArcticOcean_MG_CB8_128 (SPAdes) (version 2) | ecosystem: Environmental > Aquatic > Marine > Oceanic | place: Arctic Ocean...
AAGAGCAAACATAAGGGTTTTATCAAGTTTAATTTTCATATATAGATTATAGTTGGAAAAAAATTTATCTAGATACTATATAATGCCTGCTTTAACTCACGGAAGAGTACAAAATGGATTTAATGGTTATGCAACAAGAGTTAGCCTACCAAATGGTGCTGGCCTTAGTAATACACAACCAATAAGATATAATGGAGGACAACAACCAAAACGAAACTTTAAAGCTCAATACAATGCTCAGGTGAATTCACCCAATGCATTGCCAAATTCCATAGGTGTTTCGACAACTATTAAGAGAGCAAATGCATTACGCTCAGCTAATGGAGGAACAAAACCCGGTTGTGATTGCTTACCACAACAAACATTTTCAAAACCTGTTAATTCTGATACTCAGCGCAAATAAAATCTAACCTATATTTATAATGCCTACTTCAATTTCACACTTAGGAGGACGCGCACGCGTCAACGAACCCGGTCGTTATAGAAAAGAGAATAACAAAAATCTTATGGCACAAGGGTTGCCAAATCTTTTTGGAAAATCTAAATATTTGCAATCTCTTATAGCAAGACGTGTTCGAGGAACATATGCTTTTAAAATGTATTAAATTGAAATCGATTTAAAGTATCTATAAAATTTAAATCGATGACTTCACTAGCTAAATTTAAAAACGAAGATTGTTTAGAAGTTGGTGTAGACGAAGCAGGAAGAGGTCCATTATTTGGCAGAGTATATGTAGGTGCTGCTATTTTAGCACCAGATGATTCATTTGAACATTCGCTTATGCGAGATAGTAAAAAATTATCAGAGCGAAAACGTTTGATAGCCTATGACCATATTAGAGAGTATGCCATTGATTGGGCAACTTATTATCACGATGCACCTGTAATTGATGAAAAAAATATATTTCACGCTACATATGATGCAATGCATAAATGTCTAGATAAATTAAACGTTGTGCCAGAACATATTCTAGTAGATGGTAATTATTTTCCAATTTATTATCGTGATGATTATATACCATTTACTTGTGTCATAAAGGGAGATAATACATACACTTCGATAGCGGCAGCATCCATTTTAGCAAAAGTTGAGCACGATAAATATATTGAGAAAATGTGTGATGAACATCCAGAATTAGAGGAGCATTACGGTTTGAAATCCAATAAAGGATATGGAACTAAACAGCATATGGAAGGCATTAAGACATATGGTGTTTCAGAATGGCATAGAAAATCGTTTGCGCCGTGTAGAGGATAGTTAAAATGGAAAATTGAACGTTTAATAAATTTTTAATAGGAATACAAAAAACCTAAAACTAGTCTATAAAGAATGTCGAAAACACATAACGGAGTTTCATATATGCTAATGGTTAAAGACCAAACTAATGGTTACTGGCATTTATTGAAAAAATTTCTCTTGATGGAAAGAGAGGAACAATTGTGGGGTTCATATATTTCATCAAGTTGGTATCAGGAAAAAGTAGCAGATGAAACCAAACCCATTGAATATTTCCTGATTTGTATTGATTCCAATGAAGCAATAAGTGACATAATCAATAATTTGATGAATGAGATAAATAATACAAAATTTACAATCAATGGTCTTCTAGAAACATTTAATTATTTGCATAATATTTGGCATTTCACAATTCCTGAAAATTCCTATAATACAGAATATATTGAACTAACGCCGAAACATTATAATAATATTACTTTGCAATTTAGTATGAGGGAAATGAATAGTGCTTACAATAATACAATAGAGAAATATATCAGCACACCACAAATGGTAATAGATATGTAAACTTACTTAGAGATAACACACCATATAATAATAATATGAAAGCAATAATTTTTGACGTTGAAACAACAGGCTTGCTAAAAAAAAGAGGTGCATCAATAAATGAATCAAAATGGTGGCCTCATATTGTTCAAATAAGTTGGATGGTATTTGATATAGAAAGAAATAAAGTAGAAAAAGTAAGAGATTATATCATAAAGTTGCCTTCAAATATTTTTATTCCGCCTTCTGCAACAAAAATCCACGGTATAAATAGAGAGATTTCTAATGAAAAAGGAATAACTATAAAAAAAGCACTAAAATATTTTACAGATGATTTAATGCGCACTAATTTTTTAGTTGCTCATAATATTAATTTTGATGTCACTATGTTGAGTGCGGAATATCATCGAAACAAACAAATAGATTGGATTGGTAGATATAGAGGAAGAAAAATTTGCACAATGAAATTAGGCAATGCTATATGTAATATTAAATATATACACCCTATGACTGGTAAAACCTACAAGAAATATCCAAAATTAGTAGAGTTACATAATCATTTATTTAATTCAGTTCCTGAAAATCTGCATAATTCATTGATAGATGTATATGTTTGTTTTCGATGCTTTTATAAATTGGTTTATGAGAATGATTATAATGAAAATAATCCTGTATTCTCAAGACGATATAAGTTTTTATCAAGTATTTAAAAACAATAAAAAATATATTCTTAATGATAGAATATATTTTCAACTTATTTCTTTTATTTATTACAGGAATTATGGCTGTATATGTAATGTATTTATATTATTTAGCCTTGAGACACGATTATAGAAATATTTATTGAGACATATTCACAAAAACTGCGTATGGAAAACCTGCTTTGTTGTATTCTTCTTGTGTTAAAACAACAACATTTCCTCGAGTAATTGGGTTTGGTAAGTAATAAGCCATTTCCATATTTTTTTGAAATGTAAGATTATTTCTACTAGTGGATACTCCTCTAACCGAAAGTAACATACTTTTGAATTTATTCCAGTTTCTTTTCCAATAATCTTCGTATTTCCAAACAGCATCCCAATATGGATAATTTGGATTTTCAAACGTTTGTTTATATAATCTATAATTGTAAACATTCAGCTCATTATTTTTAATTCTATTTATATCATTTGTATTTGGAACAAGAGCAAATTGTCGAGCTCTATTGTAATCGATATATTCCTTTCCATTTATTTTTACACCTACAACTCCCAATGATTTTGCCATATCAAGCATATCATCCCAACAAGGTTTTGCAAAAGGTGGAGCAGGTTTATTACCGTAAATTTGCATATTTGTGCGAGCTGCTAGATCATATTTTCTGGGTTGTTGTCTTAACATAGATTTGCTAGTGTTGGCTTGCGTTTTTGTATTAGCTATTTCATTTTGGTATTTTCCTGTTGACCAGGTTCCTTCTTTCTTCCATCGAGAATCAACCCACGATGTAGGCCATTTGTTTTCATTTTTAGGATTTAATTTTCCTGGCGCTTTACCACCCATAACATTATATAATCTCTGTGTGCATTCTTTGGGTCTAGGATTAAATCTAGGATTACAAGCATCAACATTTTCGTTGTAACACGCTTTTGTATATTTTTGAGCTTTATTATAATTTCTACTATTTGCATTTGTAGAAAAACTATTCATATTTCCTTGTGCATCAGAATAACTATTACTATTCCACCATCCAAATTCTGTTCCCGCATTTAAACCACTTTTTGCAATTTGATTTCTAACTTGTCCAGAGCAACCTGAATTTTTCCATAAACTTTGCAAACAATCACCGGAATGAGGCCCTGTCAAAGCTTTTGGTGACATACAAGGAAATTCTTGTTTAAATTTTTCACATTCACCTGGGGGTACTAAACCAGGTTTAAATGAAGCTTGTTGTTGAACCAAATCTTTACTAACACCATTTCTACATTTATCCCAATCATCTTTATATTTTGGCCATTTCACTCTTCTTGCTTTCGGAATAATTTTACTATTCATTTTCTCTTCCCAATAACATCTGGTTCTTTTTGGTATAGGAGGAGAAGTATGTTTACAATGTGCGTGATGTTGTAACCAAGGAGACCAACCACCGTGTGTGCTATATTTGGTAGTCCCTGAAGGACATTTCGGTGTTTCCCAAAACCAGTAATTTTTCGTATATGTATATGTATTACTACCAGATGACCCCTTGGCCGATTCACATCTATTTCTAGTTGCGTTTGCCCCACCTTGACACCACATTGCCGCTTCTCCACCTAAAGGTTTGCAACTACCAGATTTCCATCTATAAATGGTGTTTTCTGTAACATCTTTTGATTTACCCATAACCAAAGCTTGTGCACTAGTAGGACACCATCCGCAAATACTAGCTTTACCATTAGTTCCACCACAATCTTTGACCTTTCTGCAAATTTTTTGTTCATTTAGTTTATCGCAATAATAGGATGCCTTGTTGCCTGGAGGAGCCCATCCATTTTTTGGGCACACATCTGCTATCGGACCATTTTGGTCTCCATATTGAAATTTGTTTGTATACCAACAATATCCGCAGTTATTATCAACCAAATCTTTACAATCGGTTAATGTTCTGCATTTTTCTATTTTTTGGGCAATATCGCTTTTTACTGCATTTCCTGTTATTTTTTTATCGGTTAATTCTTTAGTTAGTTTATATCCACCACTTACCATTGGTTCTTTTACCGTTGGTCCATTTACCATTGGTTCTTTTACCGTTGGTCCATTTACCATTGGTTCTTTTACAGTTGGTCCATTTACCATTGGTTCTTTTACCTTTAATTTTAAATAATTTGTAGATTTATCCATATCACCATATTTCCTATAGTCCCAATACATATCTTGTTTATTAATAAAATTTTGCTCGTTGACTTTTATTCTGTTACTGTTTAATTTACGAGCACCAGGTTTTATCCATCCAGATAATCTACCAGAATATCCATAGGCTCCTTGCCACATTCGCCTACAACTACCTTTTTCTTCTTGTTCACAACCTTGTTTACAAGCATAATAACTGGCAGGTCTACCGGGATAGCTTCTTTCGGCTAAAGCTTTTTGTGCAGGTGTTAAGGAACCACTATTATAAGTGGCAAAAGTTTGACCATTTGTGCATCTATACCAATAGTCATTTGAAGGATCTGATTTATAATTTATTTTTGTGATCAGATTTTCTTTATTATCCTTTTTTTTCATATGGACTAATATGTAATATACTGATATCACTGTTAAAATTAATCCTAAAAGTAATAATTTCATATATATTTAATAAATATAAAATTATTATGCAGATTTATATATAGCATCATTTCTATTTACTCCCCAAATATCATTTTTTCCGCCATCAATTTGCTTTAAACCACCTGGCAATTTTTTCCAATTTCCATTGCAAGGTTTTTTACATTCATATATTTGGTCATTAGCATTTACACCAAAAACATAATCAGGATGTCCAGCTGAAACCCATTTCAAACGTCCTCTAATATTCTGCCATTTACCATTTCCATCAATAGGCATTTTATAAATAGCGTCATTATTATTAACACCCCACACTTCTTTTTGACCACCACTTATTTGTTTAAGACCACCATAAACCTCCTGCCAATTACCACCATTTTTTCTACGTTTATATATTTTACCACCACTATTGACTCCCCAAACCCAACCATTTCCACTTGCAGATACATCTTTCAAACTTCCACCAATTCTTTGCCAATTACTGCTTCCATCAACAGGTCTTTTATAAATAGCATTGTTTCTATTAACACCCCATACTTCATTTTGACCTCCACTAATTTGTTTAAGACCACCATTTACCCTTTGCCAACTACCACCATTTTTTTTGCGTTTGTAAATATTATCACTTCTATTTACTCCCCATATCCAACCATTACCACTTGATGATACATTTTTCAAACCTCCACCAATTCTTTCCCATTTCGTAAATCCTTTTGAAGGTTTATAATTTTCATTTTCATATACAGCATTAGAACAGCCTTGACCATAAGGAATATTATTTTGTGAACCTAAATTTTTACAATTATTACGAGTCCCTTGTTTTCCATAATTATTGCCCAACCAACATTGTGCTTTATCACGACTTCCACCACCAACACCGTTCTGATATTGTAGTCCATAATATTTATTATTTCTTTTTCTTGCAGCATCAGCGCATTGTGCTTTTGTCATATTGCCGGCGTGTGTGGGCAAATCTCTCCCTTTACAATCTCGATAACATCCTTTATAGTTAGCAGGATAACAAGGTTTCTCTTCACAAACGCGCTTTTCATTTAGCGATGGACAAGGTAAACCACTGTGTTTGGGTGGATATTTTACAGACCGACTGCGACTTTGTATACCTTCACCGCATTTTTTGCTGCAAGGCGACCATCCACTCCAATTACTTACAACACAATCTTGTGGCGTGGGGAATTTTCCCATTAATCCCTGTATAATTCTTCTACAATTTATATCGCAATTTGATGGAGCATTATTACACGTTTTAATTACTTTCAAATGATTTTCTAGGACTAAACCACCAGCATCAACATTTGATGCTCCTTTTAATACTGTTGCTCGAATTCCTGGCCATCCAAACCAATAACGTTGGGTATTGATTCCTGATGGGTCATTTTTAATATTATACCTGTCTACAGTTGCTTTACCTTTATAATCAGTCCACATAATAGAACATTTGTTACCCATTTTTGAAATAACATATCCACGATGCACAGATGGAACTGAACCTTCTTTCCAATTTAATTCAACCAAATCACCCGGTTTTGCTGGAGGGGGGGGAGTCCAATTTTCACCATAAACCATTTTCATTAAACCAGCTTGTTGCGTGGAATTTCCAGATATAGCTTTGTTCGCCAATCCTTTTATACTATTAATTATAGATGATTTGGAATTATCAGAATTAAGCTCGTAACAACAATGGGCCGAACCTTTATTTTTTGGATTTCTAGACCAGGTTCTCCAACCTTTTCGACTTCCACCACATCCGCGAGAACCGCCATCAGCCATTGGATATCCTCGAATACCATCAGCAGTCCATCCAGCACTGCAAATATTTTTATCCATAATTTCATTTTTGCTACACAAACGAGCTCCATCTTTTCTACAGGCTTCTTTTGCTTGGTCTAATGTAAATCGGTATCTACCAATAGTAGTTTTATAAGAAGATTTACCAGAACGGTAAAATCCTGCTTTTGAAGGAAGGCCTGTTCCAGATGATTTGGCACCACCTTGTTTCCATAGTTGGTCCATACATTCAGCTGGTTTAGGATTGAATTGTGTTTTACATGGGTCAGGTTTTCTGCCATAACACATTAATCCTCCTTTAACGGCAGTTGCATAATCATTGCTTCTAGTATAAGCTTTCCAGGCTTTCATATCAGAGAGAACAGCTGGATATCCTCTTTTATTCCAATACCCATTTTTAGAATATTTCATCCAATTAATTGTTCTCCGATCTCCACCTATTGCATCTTTCCATAATTTACTTAAACACGATGGTGAGTGAGGACCAGAGTAAGCTGTTGGCGTTAAACAAGGATGATCTTTCAAGAATTTTTGACATTCTTTTGCTCCTAATATGCCATATCCAGCATTATTGCAAGCATCTCCAGGATATTTTGGTACTTTTTTATTACCAGCTTGTTTAAATGGTATAGCTTTACCTGATGTAGGGCACCACGCACACATTTCAGCGGCTTCACCTGTTAAATCTCCACAACTTTTTACTTCTTTACAGACAGCTTGTTCTTTCATTTGTTGGCATTTGTTTGGGTCATTGGTCCACGCATTAGAGGGACAAACATCTGCTGCGGGTGCACCTGAACCACCGTATTGGAATTCCTTAGTATAAACACAGTAACCACAATCACTATTGTTTAATTGACTGCATTTTGTAATTTGTTTACAACTGTTTAATTTATCTGTCATGTCTCCTTTAGGTATGGCCAATTCAACTTTAGATTCTTCAAATTTTGCATCTCGTATTTTTCTATAATTATCAGTTGTTGTTAAATCATTTTGAATTTTGATAAAATCAACTGTGGATGGTTTTCCTGATGGAATATTAACAGCATCAGGATCACCAGCTTTTGCTAGCGCAGAATAAAGCTGTTGTGACTTATCCATATATGAATTTTCACCATCTTCCATATTTTCCAGAATTTTTTTTCGATATGCAAAAAATGTTACAGCTGCTATTATTATTAATCCTAAAATGAATAATTTCATATATAATTAACTTATATAAAATTATTGATTAATTGAATTTTACAACAATTTCAATATGTTCTTTTTTAACAGTTTTTGATGCCGATACAGATAATTCCTCTCTCTTTTTTCTTGTATTTTTAGCCTTCTTTTTTCTATTTTTCGATGTGCTATTTCTTTTATTCATATCCTGATTAATATATTTAAAATTTTTTTTGATATAATCAATTATCCCATATTCTAAAGCCCATCTGAAAAAATTTAATTGTCCAATGGTAGTTTGTATATAACTATCATTTTTATAAGGAATATTAATACGTTCCCATCTACAAAAAGGGTCAAATCTTTTTTTAGAATAAGCTTTAAGTTTAAGCTTATAATCAACATATACCTTTGTTCTAATTGTTTTTTCTTCCTTAATATGTTCAATTACAGTAAAATTTTTTTTTGAATAGTTGGTAGCAAACCAATCTATTAGGCGCAGAGAGATTTGTGATTCACCATTTATAATTTTCAAGATTTTATCCAGATTATTATCCTTCTTATAAAAAGCCATAAGATTTTTCATTAGCAAATCATTTTGTGTCGCATATAGTTTACTCATATATTTGTATATTTTACAAGTTATTTAAATACTAATTGCATCATTTCAATTTTTGTCGGAAATTGCTATCTTTTGGGATTAAAAATTTATTTTGAGTATTTAAATCATTAATATAATTGTTTCCATTTAGGTAAGGGTTAATACTTTTTTGAATTACCAATTTTCTATTGGACAGTCTTTCACAACATTCTTGCCGTTTGTTTTTAGTATTATCTATTTCAGGTGTATTTATAGTATTATCTAATTCAGGTGTATTTATAGTATTATCTATTTTGGAATTTTCCATAGGTGGATTTCGTCTTTTTGTTTTTTTTATGCCATCATTTCTTGTCCACTTCCAGTAAATATAATCCATTTAATGTAAAATACTATAATTAATTTTTATAATAAACTTGTAATATTTCGTAATAGATGTATAATCCATAAAAGTTTTTAGCTACAATATCTAATAAATTATAACTTACGTTTTTAATATTGGCTGGCATCATAGCAGCTACACCATACATACCCCATACACCCAATAAGAATTTATAAAGTTTCCCTCCTAAAATAGATTTACTTGCGTAATTATAATAGATTAAACTAAACGCTTTTCCAAAGAAAAAGAAACCTATTGGAATAGATACGTATTTTGAGATAACATTTGTTTCTCCTAGATAACCAAATGCCAACATAGCCAAATTATAACCACACATTCGAATTATAAGGTCTCGATTTTCTTCAAAAAACTGTTTAGTTGTTATTGGTTTTGATTTTAACTTATTTTGCTCTTTTCGTTCTTGATATTTCATAAACATAATTGTAGATATTAACATTGTGGGAGTTGTAACAACCCAATCAATATATCTTCTCGGGGTCATTGTATTAATATTAACAGCGGCATATGCTATCCAAATATAAAATGCAGCTTCAATAAATTGAACAATAGTCTCAAGACCAAGAATATCTGTCAAAATAGCATCTTTTTTTGGCAGAGTTAAAAATAAACCGTGCAAAGAAACTATTCCTGTAATTATTTGAACAATTAATGAGAACCAAATAGTATTTTTAACCATCATTTTTGTAAACAACATTTATATATATTGATATTAAAACTTTTTAATAATTTTCATTTGTTTCGTAAATTTAAACTTGTCTGAATTTGTTCTTCTTCTTTTTAAATTACATTTTAAGCAAGCAATTACAACATTATCATTATTATGACCCATATCATTATCTATTCTGTCTAATGTCCACTGTGTTTCTTCCCTAGGTTTATCATACATCAAAAGCATATTTTTTTTACAATAATAACACGTTAATTTTGATAGAACAAGTTTTTCTTGCAATTGGTCAAAAGAAATAAACTTTTTTTCATCTAACAGATTTTTACATATATCTTGTTGTTTATATCCAGTATGTTTTTTCTTTAGTTCAGATAAAATACTTTTACATCCTTCAAAGGCTTCACCCAAATAAATTTTATTCAACATATTAATTTGTTGTGTTTTGTTTAATAATTTCTCAGAATGTTTCCATTTGTCAGCAACGTTTCTAGTTTTTTTGCATTCTTTGTTTAATGCATTAGTATTTCTTTTTCCTAAAATTGTCACTACTTTTTTCATAATATATATTGGAAAAATAACATTAGGATTACTTCTAATATATATATATATGAGTGATGAATGCCACGAATTAAAGAATATAAAATATCAAACGATGCTTTTAAATAGTAATATGAATATAGTTCCTAAAAAAGAGGAGACGGATATTAATATGGAATCATTTATGGAACAAGATAAGCTAAAGAAAAAGAAGAAAACTTGGAGTAAATTAGATAATGGTATAAGAATAAAAAAACTTAGTCAATTTGCTATCGATTATGCAAATAAAAATGATTTAACTAAAAAACAAACTTTAAGTTTGAAGTCATTTTTATTAAAATCATTGGATAGAAAGAAACTTCATAAGACAAAAGAAGTCAATTTCGATATTGAAAAACAGGAAATTACAGATATTCCGGGATTAAATTATAGTAAGGACAAAAAAAAGTTTACACTAAAAAGGCTTGATAAACAAAATTATATAAATACACGATTAGCACCTAAAACGATTAAACACAAAAACAAGAAAAAAAATAAGTCAAGAGGCAAGAAAACACTGAAAACACTGAAAACAAAAATTGATATACATTTAAAAGAATAATACTTTATTAATATATGATAAGTGGTCTAAATCAACTATTGCCGTTAGAAGATGTCATTGAAACAATTAACTACATAGACCCTAATGAGACCCAGGATAAAAATGACTTAATTGAAACCTTGCAGATATTTATTCACGAGATTTTAGAAAAAAACCCTAGAATATATGAGAGATACGATTTCAATGAGGAACTATATGATATTGTATCTGAGACTTTTAAGTCTTGTTATGCACAAGAATTAGATATAATTTTAAAGTTTGATTTAAATGACATAATCAGCGAAGCCATACATATGTATTTCTGTATACATAAACCGAGGGCATATACAAATACATTTTATCCTTTTGATGCGAATTATGATGAATTGGAAGAACATATCAAAAAAAATATGAAAAAGGAACAACCAGAACAAAAAACGAAAGCGTGGTATAAATTCAGACACGGTATGCTTACAGCAAGTAGTATATGGAAATGTTTATCTACCGAAGGAAGTAAAAACAGTATAATTTATCAAAAATGTTTGCCAAGTGATAAAAATTCAAAACGCGGTGTCAATGTTAATTCTGCTATGCATTGGGGACATAAATATGAACCTTTATCTACAAAATTATACGAAGAAGAACACGAAACAGAAATAGCAGAAGTGGGGTGTGTAAGACATGACACAATTCCATTTTTAGGTGCCTCTCCAGATGGAATAAACATTAAAAAAAACCATCCTTTATATGGAAGAGCTATTGAAATCAAAAATCCAGTGAGTCGACAGTTATCAGGTATTCCTAAATTTGATTATTGGGTCCAAATGCAGTTACAAATGGAAGTGTGGAATTTTGAAGAGGTAGATTTTCTAGAGACTGTATTTAAAGAATATGATTGCGAAGAAGATTTTGAAAAAGATGGAAATTATAATACTACAGTAGATGGCAAAAAGAAAGGCGTTATTGTTGTATTTAGTGGCACAAGTCCTGTTTACGAATATATGCCTTTTGGATTGTCTAAAGAAGAAGGAGAAGAATGGATTGACAATATTATTGACACTCATTCTAATCTAAGTTGGATACAAAATGTATTTTGGTATTTGCAGGATGTTTCATGTGTGTTAGTTCCTCGCAATAGGGAATGGTTTAATGCCGCTTTGCCTTGCTTTCGTAAAGTATGGGGAATAATAGAAAGAGAAAGGGTGAGTGGATATGCTCATCGAGCGCCAAAAACTCGTCAACGGAAGGAAATAATTGTTATGAAATCTGTAGAAACACAGACCCTAGAAACACAGACCCTAGAAAATGAAACGGTTTCTACAGGAACAACTCATTCAATATTAGAAGCAGAAGATACTAATATTAAAGTATTGCGAATTAGAACTGAATCATTCGATCAAACTAAAGCTGAACTAGAACAATAAAAGTTTATTCTATTACCATTATTACAATCTAAATTTGGACGACATATTGCCATAGGTTTTTCAATATTTTTTTCTTGATACAATGAGTTACAGAATGTAGCTGGACTCATTGTGCCATTACAAGGCTGATCCCAATATCTTTTATTATTTGTTGTTTGTTTATATGAACCAACAGGAGACGTTGGATATAATAAGGACTCTTGTGAATAAGTCATTGATGAAAGCTCCGGCTTGGAACGCATTTGATACTGATTTAAAATACCACGCATATCAGATTCAGGATAAATTCCAGGTGATAAAAAAGCTTCTTTTTTATATCCCGATAAGATATACAAAATTCCTAAAATTGCTAAACCGGTTAAAAACAAATTAAGTATAAGACCTAACATATTGTATAAATATTTGCTATATTATATTATTAAGAATTTGAATATATTAAATTAAGTATAACCATTTAAAATTTCTTTATTATAATACTGTATATTCATGGATTCTGAAGATACAGTAGTGAAAAGAAATGGGGCTATTGAAATTGTTTCGTTTGATAAGATATTGAATAGGATTAAACGTTTGGGTAATGGCGAATTAGAAGTTAATTATACTGAATTAGCAAAAAAAATTATTGATCGACTTTATGATAGAATACCAACAACAAAGATTGATGAACTTTTGGCACAACAATGTGCTTCGCTATGCACCACACATTATGATTACGGAACACTTGCTAGTCGTGTAACTATTTCTAATCACACAAAAAATACGAGTGATTCATTTTTCGATGTTATGAAAGAATTGTATGAATTTAGAGATATCCATAATAAACAATCACCTTTAGTTAGTAAAAAATTTATGGATGACATAGAAGCTCTATCAATTGATGGGGTATGTCAAATTCCCATAAATTATGATAGGGATAATTTAATAGATTATTTTGGGTTTAAAACATTGGAACGGGCCTATTTAATGCGAATTAATAATAAGATTGTAGAGAGACCGCAACATATGTGGTTGCGAGTTAGCATTGGTATACACGGTAGAGATATAGAAGCAGTGACTGAGACATACAATTTGATGAGTCAAAAATTTTTTACTCACGCAACACCTACTTTATTTAATGCTGGAACACCACGACCACAACTTAGTTCTTGTTATTTAATTGCAATGGAAGACGATAGTATTAAAGGAATTTATTCTACATTAACTGACTGTGCTAAAATCAGTAAATGGGCAGGTGGTATCGGATTACACATTCATAATGTAAGGGCTTCAGGAAGTCATATTAGAGGTACTAATGGCACAAGCAATGGTTTGGTACCTATGTTACGTGTTTTTAATAATACGGCAAGATATGTAGATCAAGGTGGCGGAAAAAGGCACGGGTCATTTGCTGTATATTTAGAACCGTGGCATAAAGATATTGTTAGTTTCCTCGATATGAAAAAAAATCATGGTGATGAAGAACAGCGCGCCAGAGATTTATTTTATGCTTTATGGATTCCAGATTTATTTATGCAGAGAGTAAAAGACGATGGTAATTGGACATTAATGTGTCCTGACCAATGCCCCGGATTAAGCGATGTATATGGCGAAAAATTTGCAGAACTATATTTGACATATGAAAATCAAGCACCAGAATCAGATAAAATGCGTGCTCGTGATTTATGGTTTAAAATTTTAGACAGCCAAATCGAAACCGGAACACCTTATATGCTTTATAAAGACGCTTGTAATATAAAGTCGAACCAGAAAAATCTTGGAACTATTAAATCTAGTAATCTTTGTACAGAGATCATTGAATATAGTGATGAAAATCAAACAGCCGTTTGTAATTTGGCTAGTATAGGTCTTTCAAAATTTGTATATAATAAAATTCCTAGTGGGGGAGTTAAAGTTTATAGCAAATCTAATTGCAAATATTGCAAACGCGTAAAGAAATTTCTAATAGAAAATAATATATCATTTGAAGAAATCAACTTAGATGGTGATAAAGAGAGACATAATTTTTATGATGCGGTAAAACTAACACAAGGAATAGAAATAAATAAGGTTCCCCAAATATTTATAGGTGATAATTTGATAGGTGGTTATGATAAATTAAAACAATTGGTAAAGCCAGAATTTAATTATAAATTATTACATAGTGTTACAAAGATCGTAATAAGAAATTTAAATAAGGTTATCGATGTTAATTTCTATCCTACAGATAAGACAAAACGGTCAAATTATTTGCACCGACCAATTGGTTTGGGTATTCAAGGATTGGCTGATGTTTTTGCATTATTAAATATTCCATTTCATAGCGAGGAAGCTAAGCAAATAAATCGTGATATTTTTGAAACTATTTATCACGCATCTGTCCAAACAAGTATGGAAATTTCTAGAGATAGAATGATAGCAATGCATTCATTACGTAAATCACTGGAGAAAGGTGAATGGAAATTTGCGAATGTTTTAGAAAATGAGGATGTATCTAGAGAATATGAGATAGTGGAAGATATTTCTGGAACCTTAGCACCAAAATTAGAAAAATATACACCAATCTTAGGAGAAATAAATCGCGAACATTTAAATTTATTAGGAAGTTATAGCAGTTTTGAAGGCTCACCAGCACACGCAGGTAAGTTGCAATTTGATTTATGGGATGTGAAACCTTCTGATAGATATAATTGGGATACACTTAAATTTGATATTCGACAACACGGTATGAGAAATTCTTTATTATTAGCTCCAATGCCAACTGCGTCTACAAGTCAAATCCTAGGAAATAATGAATGTTTTGAACCATTTACAAGTAATATTTATGTGAGAAGAACTATTGCTGGAGAGTTTGTAATTATTAATAAACATTTGATAAAAGAACTTGTTGAAAATGGAACCTGGAACGAAAAAAATAAGAATCTTATCATAGCAAATAATGGTTCTGTGCAAAACTTAGATATATCTGATTTTTTGAAACAGAAATACAAAACAGTATGGGAAATACCAATGAAACATTTATTAGAAATGGCAGCCGAGAGAGGTCCTTTTATTTGCCAAAGTCAAAGCACAAACCTGTGGATGAAAAACCCTGATTACAAAAAACTTACAGCAATGCATATGTTTGCGTGGAGTAAGGGATTAAAAACAGGTATTTATTATTTAAGAACGCAGGCAAAAGCAGCACCACAACAATTTACAATAGACCCTTCTGCAAATAAAATTATTGAAGATGAAGAGGAAGGTTGTTTAATGTGTTCGGGTTAAGTCAATATAATTTATAAAATTTTATTGACACATTATATTTTATCTAAAAAATCACCCATCGTTAGAATATAATTTACTATTGGATCTAACCAATATTTTTGATTTCTAAGTAATATTACTTCCATCAATATAAACATCGATGCTATAAATAATCCAATAAGAATTACCAATATATTACTAATACCAAATGGCCAAAATGTTTCTTTTGTAGGGTCTCCTAAAATATTATTGATATTTTTATTATCTTTAATAAATTTTGTTTGTAAAAATACACTTGATTTATTTTGAAAATATGTTATAAAAATATTTGGAACAAGATATGTTAATAAAAGCATTACAAAACCAATTCCCCAGCCTTTACTTAATGATTTTGTAATATGAACTCTTCTTGCAACTAGAAATGTTAAACCTAATAAGGATAAATAATTTATTAAAAGTGTACTTAACCAACCTATAGAATTTTCCTCGCGTCCATATAATTCTTGAAAATAAGGCAATCCGGTTGCACCATCTTGAAAGGACAAAGCCGTCGCCAATAAATCAAAATTTGGCATATATACTTCTAATATTTCCTGAAAACCTAACTTATATAACAAAATAGGTATCAACAAGACAAAAATAATTATGAAAAAAAGGATACCCTTTATTTGCTTTTTATAATAACCTTCACCAAATTGCACTTTTTGCTCGAAAAATGCGGCATCTTTCTCTTTTAAACAAAAGTCCCACGAATTTGAGTTATCTGTTCCCTCTGGTTTACCACATTTATTTTTTGTTCTACACCACGGTTCTGAATAATTTCCCATAACACATTCTTTTTTTGCTCTATATTTTTTCCCACTTAATTTTTTTATATATTCATATTCTTCTTTGCATTCACACCCGTGACGAGTTCTAAATTCCTTGCTAAGATTTTTGGGTATATATTTATGTTCTTCGGAGTGAGGCATTTATTATTATTAATATATATATATATATTATTTCGTAAAACACTAAAAGATAAAACATTGAATATAAGTAATGGATTTTATTGTAAAATTATTAGGAATAAATCAGGATTCATCAACAGTTAAAAAAGTAAATTTTGAAGATATAAAGTCAATAATAACCAATTCAAGAAATGAGTATATTTTGATAAATACATTACCTTTACAAGAACAAAGTTGTTTAATTAAAAACACTATTCAATGCTCTAAAGAGGCAGAAATTATTAATGCTAATTTAAATAAAAATTTAGGAATAATAATTTACGGCAAAAATGCTAATGAAAAAAAAGTGTTGGAAAAATACACCCAATTATTAGATTTAGGTTTTACTCGAGTATTTATTTATTCGGGTGGTTTATTTGAATGGTTACTGTTGCAAGATATTTATGGAGCGGATGAGTTTCCAACTACTACAAAAGAATTGGATATTTTGAAATATAGACCTAAATCTCATCTCTCTAAATCATACTTATTAACAGATGTGGACTGATATATCAAATTCTATATTTTTCTTAGGAATTTTCTTTTCAATAAAATTTTTGATATCAGATAACATTTTATCCATCGTATCTGGTATATCTAAGAAATCAGTATTACCGTCTAATGTCAATATATCTATTTTATTGATATTTGAATTATTGATATTTGAATTATTTGCTTCACCGTTAATCCATTCATCGTGATATTTTTTACAATTGGATAAATATTCGATTGGAATATCTTCTCCGGTTCTTTTTCTAAATTTTACTCTCTCGAGACATTTTTCAGGTTTTGTATCCAAATAAATAATGCCTGAAAGTGGAGTTTTTTTAATAAATTCATAAAACCACTTGTTATATATTTCATAATTTATAGATTCCATTTTTCCTGCATCATATAACATCTTA
>Ga0209091_10002046_pt1 | contig 17309 bp, 16 predicted proteins | sample ArcticOcean_MG_C_6_FD_187438 | JGI IMG/M metagenome (GOLD analysis project Ga0209091, IMG submission 187438) | Marine microbial communities from western Arctic Ocean - ArcticOcean_MG_CB8_128 (SPAdes) (version 2) | ecosystem: Environmental > Aquatic > Marine > Oceanic | place: Arctic Ocean...
CCTGGGTGTTTACTTCGCCAGTTATAGAACGTACCTGATGAGATGCCGAGCTGACCGCAATTATCGTCCACCTAAACGCCGGGCTCATGTTCTATGACCGCTTTGATGATCTGTTCTTCGCTGCACCGCTTCTTCGTATTGAGGTCTGCAACCTACTCGATTAAATTGAAATCGCATCGTCGTTCTGCTTCTGGTTTTGGTTGAAAGGTCGCCCCAAACGCCAAACGCCAAACCCCAAACCCCAAACGCCAAACCCCAAACGCCAAACCCCAAACCCAAAACCCCAAAACTCCAAAACCCCAAAACCCCAAAACGCCAAAAGCCCAAAACGCCAAAAGCCCAAAGACCGCAGGCTCACGCGTGCGACGGCTGCGCGGTATAAAATAGATCGCAGGCCCCGCGCCGGTAAGCGCCCAACGATCAGGACGCCTGCAGGGCCCTAAGGCTTGGTGGGACAACGCCGCCTGCCAACCCATTGGGGTTGTGCGTTATACTCAACAAAACTCAGCCGCGAATTCTTATGTTTATCCAACCCGTTATTCTTTGTGGTGGCGCAGGATCCAGGCTTTGGCCGATGTCGCGGCAAGGCTATCCAAAACAGCTGCTGAAGCTGCTGAATGATCAGAGTCTGCTGCAAAATACGGTGCTTAGATTGGACGGGCTGGCGCAGCTTGCCGCACCCATCTTGGTGTGTAACGACGCGCATCGCTACCTCGTTCAAGCGCAAATGGCTGAGATTGGTTACGGCGACCTTCAAATGATCCTGGAGCCGGTGGGCCGGAATACCGCGCCCGCGATTGCGCTTTCGGCATTGGCCGCGCAAACGAGCAATGCTGAGGCGATGCTCCTGGTGCTGCCGTCGGATCATGCGATCACCGATATTGATGCCTTTCATTCTGGCATTCGAGCAGCAACGAAATTGGCCGCAGGCGGTCAGCTGGTAACCTTTGGTATCGAGGCCGCTGGGCCAGAAACCGGCTATGGCTACATTGAACGCGGCGAAGCCCGCGATGGCGGCTTTGACGTCACGCGATTCGTTGAAAAGCCGGACCTTGAGCGGGCGCAGGCGTATGTTCGTTCCGGGCAGTATTACTGGAATAGTGGGATGTTTGTCTTTCAGGCGGATCACTTTTTAACCGCCTTAAGCACACACGCCCCCGAGATTGCGCGGTGCATCGAGGCGGCCTGGCAAGCTCGAAGCATTGATCAAGCGTTTATCCGCCCCGATGCAAAAATCTTTGGCGACTGTCCGAATGATTCTGTGGATTATGCGGTGATGGAGGTTGCCAGCCCGGTCGCGGTGGTGCCCTTGTCGGCAGGTTGGAGTGATATTGGGTCTTGGCAATCGCTTTGGGCGGTCAGCGATAAGGATGCTGATTGCAATGTGTCCAAGGGCGATGTGCTCTTTGAGCATACCGCCAACAGTTTGGTCTTCGCTGAAAACCGGTTGGTGACGGTGGTCGGACTTGATCAGGTCGTTGTGGTGGAAACGGCAGATGCGGTGCTTGTTGCCGCCGTAAGTCAGAGCCAGCGGGTTAAGGCGGTGGTTGACCAGCTGCAAGCATCCGGTCGGGAAGAGCACTTGCTGCACCGACGCGTTGATCGGCCTTGGGGATGGTACGAGACGGTGGATGAAGGACCCCGGCACAAGACCAAGCGGATTGGGGTTATGCCAGGGCAGCGACTGTCTTTGCAGCAGCACGCGCACCGGGCCGAGCATTGGGTTGTGGTGTCAGGCAGGGCGCGGGTCACCTGCGATGATCAGGTTTTTGAGCTGGTTGAAAATCAGTCCAGCTATATTCCGTTGGGGGCGATTCATCGACTCGAGAACCTGGGGGATGCGGTGCTTGAGATTATCGAGGTACAGTCCGGTAACTATCTTGGTGAGGATGACATTATTCGGTTTGATGATGCGTATGGTCGGGTTAAAGCGCCGTAACCGATTTTAAGGCGGCTCGGTCTTCGTAAAAGGAGGCGCCTTGCTCTTAACCTTCTAGGCGGGGCGGGGGAGAGGCAGCGGAGCGCGGCCCATGGCTGGAATCAGCTTGGTAGATCAGCAGGATTGATCGAGGTGTTTAAGCTTTTAGTGTGACTTGGGCTTAAAGAGGCCACTCGATGGTTGATCGCTTGTTGAGTTGATTTCTATGGGTTGATCAATTGAAGAGATGGCGATGTCAAAACGGCCCGCCTAGCTCATTTCGATGAGCTGTTGATCCAGCTAAGCGGGTTTTAAGGGCCTAAACATAAAGGAATTCGGCCATGATTCGTAAATGCTTATTTCCAGCGGCGGGGTATGGCACTCGGTTTTTGCCGGCCACGAAGTCGATGCCCAAAGAAATGCTGCCGATTGTGAACAAACCGTTGATTCAATATGGCGTCGAAGAGGCTTTGGCCGCGGGCTTAACCCAGATTGGGTTTGTGACGGGCCGGGGTAAGCGGGCGTTGGAGGATCATTTTGACACGAACTATGAGTTCGAGCACCAGATCACGGGTAGTTCCCAGGAGGCCTTGCTGTCCGGTATTCGAGCGCTGATCGAGCAGTGCTCTTTTTCCGACACCCGGCAAACCGAAATGAAGGGACTGGGTCATGCCATTTTGACCGGTGAGCCGCTAATTGGAAATGAGCCTTTCGCAGTGGTGTTGGCAGATGACTTCTGCGTTGATGAATCTGACTCCGTGCTGGAGCAAATGGTGGCGCTTTATAAGGTTCATGGCTGTAGTATCGTTGCGGTCGACGAGGTGCCGTGGGAAAAAACCGCCCGCTACGGGATTATTTCGGGGGAAGCCATTGGGGATGACTTGGTTCGCGTGAGCGCGATGGTGGAAAAGCCTGAACCCAGTGCGGCGCCGAGTAATCTCGCCGTCATAGGCCGCTATATTTTAACGCCGGATATCTTTGACATCTTGAAAGAGATTCCGCCAGGGCGAAACAGTGAGATTCAAATTACCGATGCGTTGAATGAACAAGCCAAAGCAGGCCAGGTTTTGGCCTATCGATTTAAAGGCCGGCGATTTGACTGCGGCAGCATAGAAGGCTTTGTTACAGCAACCGACTATGTTTATCGGCCTCACTATGAGGTGGGGGAAAACTATCCTAAAGCTTAGGTCGCCGATAATGAGTCGATCACAAATTCTGCAATAATCCTGAGTTCGGGCTACGTATCTTTCGGCGCGATGCCAGCCGGCGAAAACGTTCGATCAAGATACTTCAAAAGCCGCCCCCAAGCATGTTCCGCAGGCGCCTGATTTCGCTCCCGATCCCGATCGACATGGAGCCAAAAGCCATGCTGAACGGCATCGTAAATGTGAACGTCATTGTCGATGCCTGCTGCACGCAGGCCCGTGACAAATGCTGAAACCTGTTCAACGCTGGGTCCCTGATCTAGCCCGGCAAACGTGCCATACACCTCGTGTTGAACTTGCTTTAGAACCTCCGGGTCATTCAGCAGTCGGCCATAAAAAATGGCCGTGCCCTCATGCTGATCACCGCCAAGGGCGAAGGTCAAAGCGATGCCGCCGCCATAACACCAGCCGATAGTCGCGACCTGACCGTGCACATCTGGGCGAGCCTTGAGCCAGGCTAAAGCCGCATTGAGGTTGTGGATAATTTGCTTGGGGGCCTGCATCGTTTCTTGGACCAAAGCCCTATTCTCGTCTCGGTTGCGGCCGATGCGGCCGCTATAAAGGTCCGCCGCAAGGGCCACATACCCGACATCCGCAAACGCGTCCGCAGTTTCCTTTATGCGTTGGGTTAGGCCGTTCCATTCATGGACTAAAATCACGGCGCCTTTGCTTTCCTGGCCTACGGGTAACGAAAGGTAACCTGTGGTGGCTGGATGATCGGTAAAGTAGTTTAATGCTTGGCCTTGCAGTGGCGGCGCTTTGCCCAGTAGCGCGGGCGGCAGGGCCTCAGCCAAGTCGTTACCAAAGGTCAAAGAAGTTAAGCAGAGCGTTGTGATTAGCATCAGGTTTTGACGCGCTGATTTGAAAAATGGCGTTCGAGTGTCGCGCCGATCGAGTCTCAACATGGGATCTCCGTTACTTTGGGATACTTTGTTTAGGGTTGTCTGGTGACGTGAGAGATCTCACCTCAAAATGAAATCGTTCAATACCGGTTTTGGGCCTCGCCCAATGAAACCACCAGGCGTCTCAGCGTGAAGACGAAGCTGAGCAGAACACCAACCCCCAAAAGATCGCCAACAAAATAACCCAGCAGAAGGCTTAAATCCGCGTCGGCATCATTAGCCGTCATTAAAATCGCGAGGGTCAAGAGCCCGTTCAAGATTGCTGCCAGGATGCCGGCAAGCATAGGGGGCCCGATGGTATTGGGGCGCTCAGCGGATGCCTTGACTCGGTAGTAACTATTTAAATCACAGACCCGCATCATTTCGAAAGCGATGAAGGCGCTGAGTGCGCCGACGAAAGCAAGCGGTATTTGGGCCCAATAGGGCGGCATTTGGTCAAAGAGTTGGTAGGACACTAAATGCGCGATAAACAAGGGTAGGACGGCTTTCCACCCTAGAAAATAAACCGCAATGATGCGGATGCCGTGGGGTAGAAAAACAAGAAAAGACACGGTCTCAATCGAGTCGATAAAGGGTGACAAGAGAAGGTTGATGCCTTGGTAGCTCAGGGCATAACTTATGAGAAACCAGAAAATAATGAACGCGCCATAAAGGCCTTCGACGAGTACTTTGTGAGGCGTTATTTGCACTTTAGGGTTTCTGCCGCATCACGCTTAGCCGGCTCGAGATTCGTTAGGGGGTTCATGATGCTCGGCACTCGACCGGTTAGGCTTGGGATGAGTATTCTCGACGCGGTGTCAACGTTTGATCGCAACGAACGGTTATGATCAAAGTACCGCTAAGAAGTAGTCTAGAGCGAATTGGGAATCGTTTCAAAAAGATTTAAAGAGAAAGGCGCGAGGCCGATGGTCTGCACGCTTCACCGCGTTAATGATTGCATACGCCGCACAGGCGATAGCCTCATACCATGAGGCTTGGCTGAAAGCTCAGCCAAGCTAAGGGCGAATGGATTTAACGATAACCGGCCTATTTTCAATTACAAGCAGAGTCGATACAGGCCAGTTTTTCGACCTTCCGCGGGCTTTAGGTACTGCTTGTCGAGCAACGCCTTCAAAGCTCTATGGTACGTCGGGGCAGAGAGGTCACTGCAATACAGACTGTTTCGGAGTGCTTTGCTGCTCACTAAGCTATCATCACTGTTGCCAATCTCAGACATCGCGCTCAGGATTCTTCGTTCTTGCTCGGTTAGGTCGGCCAGGCCAAAATCCTTTTCCATGCCTAGAATCACAGCTTTCAATTGCGCTAGTTTTTTTAAGTTTTCACGTTTCATCGGGCTTTCCACTGTTGTCTAGCGCCTCCATCTTAGGAATCACTGCTGTAGCGCCGCTTAGCTTGAGCAATCAATAAATGCCTATGCTAGATAACGCCCCCCTCTCCGTTGGAAACGGTATCACATGGTGGAGATCAACCGCAATAATCAAGCTTAGAATCGTGCGAAACCGGATGAATCAGCATGTTTTTTGAGTAAAAAGACTCGCTTTGACAACGAGACCCAAGACATTTCCCAGCCGGTGGTATTTTCGTCTGAACGAGTTGTTTGGCGGAACCTGATCAGGCTGCCCGGTTGTTGCCTTGAAATAAAGTTGGTTTCGCCCGAGGCCGGATCCTTCTGCAGACCTAAAGGCCTGCAGAAGGATCCGGGAACTTACACTCTGACCAGCGTTTTGCCGAAGTTCTTACCCGAAAATAAGTCGGCAAAGGCGTGGCCACACTGCGCCACGCCATCGTATTCGTGCGTGATTGATTTAATCTGTCCCTTTTTCATCCAAGCCGTTAACTGGCCTCGAGCTTCTGGATAGCGTTCAAGTTGCAGGTGGGTCATGAAGCCTTGTAATCGCACTGAATTGGTGACGATTTGAAACAGATTGGAGGGCCCTTGGGGGTGCTGCGTATTGTAATCCGCGACCGCGCCACAAAAAGGAATCCTGGCGCCAACGTTGACGTGATTTAAAACGGTTTCCAAGAGAGGCCCGCCAACGTTATCAAAATAAACATCAATGCCCTTTGGACAGGCGTTTAAAAATTGTTGATTCAGGTCGGGTTTTCTATAATTGATAAAGTCATCGTACCCCAGTTCGGTTTTCAAACGTTCGCCCTTCGCGTCGCTGCTGGTCAATCCGACGACGCGTTCGGCGCCCATCAGGCGCGCGATTTGACCGGCAACATACCCGACGGCGCCGGCGGCAGCCGAAATGACGACGGTTTCGCCAGCTTGAGGCCTGCCAATATCGGTCAAGCCAAAGTAGGCGGACATCCCGGTATCACCCAAAATGCCGAGATGATAGTGCCAAGGCGTGTCGTTGTCTTGATTGTCTAAGACCACTAGGAAGTCATCCCCGGCAAGTGAGTACTGCTCCCAAGCCAAGCGGCCCATGACCAAATCGCCTTTGCGTAAGGTCGGGTGCCGACTCTCTTCAACCCGGCCAACCGTTAAACCCATAACGGGTTGTCCCAGCGCCATGGCGGGCAGGACCGCATCACCGGCGCCTTCATCCATCCAGTTTCTGAAGCCTGCGTCCATCGAAATGTATTCATTCTTGATTAAGGCTTCGCCATCTTGCGGCCCGGTGATGGTTGTCGTCACGGCTTCAAAGTCTTCGGCCACGGGTGCGCCCATTGGCCGGCGCTTGAGTAATACTTGGGTGTTGTTCATTGTTGCGATCTTCCTTGGAACCCACTATGTTGTGGGCAACCTAACATGCAAATTGACTTCTCGCTATCTGAAATTACAGCGAACGACGGCGGCGGCTTGATAAGCTGCCGGCGGCAGCGGGTTACAAACGATGCCGCTTTTAACTCAGTGCGAAAGGCGAATACAAGGATGACGCGCCGATGACGCTTACACGTAAGTCATTGTTTTTTTACGGGCTCACTGATCTTCCGATCGCCCTATCTTTGTTCCCTGTTGCGGTATTTATACCGCGCTTCTACGCCAGTGACATGGGCGTTCCTTTAATTGTGATTGGGACCATTTTATTTCTAGTGCGCTGGACCGATGTTGTGACCGACCCATTGGTGGGTTACCTGAGCGATCACACGCGCAGTCGGTTTGGTCGACGCAAGCTTTGGATCGCATTGGCCACGCCATTAATGATGCTCTCAGTGTTCCAGTTGTTCCTGCCAGATATGGGCCAAGTCTGGTTGCGGCCAATCTACGGCCTGCTCTTTGATGCGGCTCAAATGAATTGGGTCCACCTGGCTTTGTGGAGTTTCATGCTGTCAGTGGCCATCACGATGATGCTCATTCCATACTATGCATGGGGTTCAGAGCTCTCTACGGATTATCATGAACGCAGTAAAGTAACCGGCAGTCGGGCGGTCTTTAATTCACTCGGATCGCTTTCCGCACAGTTAATTCCCGCCATGGCGCTTTTAATTTTCGGCATTGGCGGGTCAAGCGTTGTACTTGAATTGGTCGGATTAACCATGTTGGTATTGATGCCCATCTGCGTAACACTCACCCTGGCGAATGTGGCCGAGGCGCCGTATCAGCCAAGGCAACAAGTCAGTGCGCTCGCGGGCCTGAAATTGATGGCCGCAAATGGCCCGTTTAAACGGCTGGTATTAGCTTTCATGATTGGCTCGCTTGGCCTCAATGTCACCACGCCCTTGTATCTGTTTTTCATCGCCGATGTTTTGCAGGCTGAAGACAAGGCCATTTATATGCTCAGTTTTTTCTATGCTGCGAGCATTATTGCCGTCCCATTTTGGGTGGCATTTTCCAAGCGGGTTGGTAAGCATAGAGCTTACTTGGTGTCCTTTTTTATGCTGGCGTTTGCGCACCCCTGCTACTTACTGCTGGGCCCCGGTGATTTCTGGTGGATGCTGCCGATGACCCTTACGACGGGGTTTGCCGCCGGCGGTTTCTCTCAAACCTTACCGAATTCAATGAAGGCCGACGTGATTGATTTAGACACCCTTGAAACGGGTGAAAACCGTGCGGCTTTGTTTTTCTCTGCTTGGTCGTTTGCCCAAAAAGCGACGGCGTCCTTTGGTGGGGCCATCGCTTTGTTTGGCCTGAGTTTTTTTGGCTTCGAGGCGGGTGTGAGTAACGGCGAAGATGAGTTGTTTGGTTTACGGTTTTTGTTTTCTACCTTCCCGTCGGTGTTCTTTCTAACGGGTGCGGCAATTGTTTGGAACTATCCCATCACCGAAGCTCGGCACGCCGAAATTCGAGCAGAGCTAGAGGCCAAGAACGCTTAACGTCGATCACGTTTCTTTGCGTGTTCGTCATCTAAGCTTTCAAAAACTCATCCAGAGTTTGATGAATGCGGCGGATCCGGGCTTCTTGATAATTACCCAGGGTTAAGCCTTTACCTGCTGATTTCAGCCCTTGCTGTTGCAGGGCGAGATTCCCCGTATCCTCATCATAGACCCGGCCAAGCCAACCGAGTTCCGGCACCTCGGTATAGGATTGATTGACATCCAAGAACACGGGTTCCGGTGGAAAGGGTTTCGTTTGGCCCTCTGGCCAGGGCTCAAGAATGAGCAGGTCGAACAAACTGGCATCGACCTGATCGCCATCGGGCCTAAATCGATAGACCATTGGAATATTGATGCCTGGAAAGAAAAACATGTTGGGGAATAAATGGTATTCGATCGAATCTAAGATTTGACTGTCGCTGACGTGTGCTTGGGATGCCCCGAGCGCGGTCGCAAGCCGGGTCCTTGCATCTTCAGCCGCCACGGTGCGAGCGGTTTCGCCAGGGGCTAAGGCCCGCGTCACGCCGACGGTGCGAGCGAGAATTTCGGCCTCTGTCAGCACCGGGTCCCGCCATTCGGTGCCAGGATAATCACTCAGGCTTTCCGGACTATAGGTGCCGGTATTGTGAATGAAACGGGTCACGAAACGGCCGAAGATATCGTACTGCGTGTTGGCGCCATTCGGAGAGTGATGAGTCTCGACGTTGTGATAGGCCTCTAAGAAGGCTTCTTGAGCGGCCTTCCAATTCGCGGGCAAGCGTTTTTGAACGTGAACCTTAATCCGGCGCTGATCCAACGGAAAATGCTGGAAATGTTCGGTCATTACCTCGAGTTGATCAGACAAGGGTGCAGCGGCCGCATCGAGGTTAATAAAGATAAAACCACCCCAGGCATCGCAAGCAACCGGCCGTAAATTATGCGTCTCGGTTGTCACGTGTGGGAAATCCCACTTAGCGGGGATTTGCTCGAGGGAGCCGTCGCAGTGCCAGGACCAGCCGTGGAACGGACAGGTAATCCCTGTGCCGAAGCCCGTGCCTTCGCTACCAATGAGTCGGGTGCCGCGATGGGTGCAGCTGTTCCTGAAGGCATGAACTTTGCCGGTCTCATCTCGAGAAATGATGACCGAGTAGGGGCCGATGTCATAAACGTATCGATCACCAGGCTCTGGGATGTGCTCCTCACGACAAGCCCACTGCCAAGTCTTGGCCCACATTTTAGTCATCTCTTTCGCGGCAAAGCCTGCTTCGGTATAGCGCTGCGCGTCGAGATCGTCATCACCTAGGAAATCATAGGCCGATGCCAACAGTGGTAAGGGGGCTGGCACGGTATCTTTTAATAAAACATCCTGAACGGACCTGCCTGCGGCGCGGGCATGGCCTTTTCCTGCCTTTGACATCTATCTCTACTCCGAAATTGTGCAAAAAAAAATCTGTATGAGCGGCCAGCATGCCACAGATCAATGGGGCGTGTTAAGTTGCCCATAAAGGCATCAAACTGCGTGAGTATTCAGGCAATTTGGCCGAATTCTAAGGGTTTTTTGACCCTAAGCACGTTTGGGCAAGTTGCTTCAGGGGAATCATCAATCGGTCGTCCTTGCACGGAGGTCGAGGATAGGTTTTCGAGGAACGACTCGAGATTCATCTTAGTAGGATCTTTGGTGAATTCTTTCATGATATTCTCGATGGTGTTTCGACAAGATGAAAATAGCCGCCGCGATCAAGAACGCAACGGTTGATCATAAAAGGCTTCAAGGACATCTGAACAAAAGGAGATGATCATGAATAGTTTACCAGGCCAGGTTCCCAGCGCTGAAGAGGCGACAGCCCGCATGGCCATTGTTGAGTTGCTCAATTGTCATAGCCGAGCGCTTGACCGGTTGGATGCCAGTTTGATGAAAGCGGTCTACTGGCCGACGGCCACGGTCGATTATGGCGGCTTCAAGGGTAAGGCCCATGTGTTTGCAGATCTTGTGATGGGTGCTTTGGCGGGGCAATACCAACTAACGCAGCATCGAGTGACCAATACCGTGTTCGAGTTTTTTGATGATGACCACGCGGCGACGGAAACCCTGGTGTTTGCAAAACATTTGAGCCTTGATGGTGGGTCGGAGATGGTGTTCTCGGGCCGCTATTTAGATCGTTTCGAGCGCGATGGCGCAAATTGGAAATTCATCTTCAGACGCGTCGTTATGGATTGGAGCCGTCGTCGGGATGTGGTTGATGAGCGCGGCGTCGGATCCTTTGCGGCGTTAACCAAGGGCGCCAATGATGACCAGGATCCGTCCTGGGATCACTTCGCTTTAAGCACCGATGCCGCGACACCGCGTTGAGGATTGATCCTGGGCTTGCCTCGTGGGAAGGGGCCAACCTTTTGGGTCGCAGAATCCAGGTGTTAAGAATCGGGTCTTTGATTCAACGCACGGTCGTTAACTGGATCGGCCTGACGACGGGAAGTTGACCAACAGACCAACAGACCAATAGATAAGGGGATTGGTCGCCGAGAATAAAATGAATAAGCCACTGTAACAAAGGAGAAACAATGAGTGATTTACAAAACCTAGCGGACCAACAAGAAATCTACGCCCTATCATGTCGCTATATGCGCGGGTTAGATCGGTTGGATCGGTCACTGCTGCACTCAGTCTTTAGCGCGGATGCGTATTGTGAGTATGGTTTTATCAATGGCACGCCTGAGGTCTTTATTGATTACGCGATCAATGCGCTGCAGGGTCACATCGCCAATCATCACATGATCGGGAATCACCTGATCGAATTTGAAGGCGAGGAAGCGTTCGGCGAGATCTATTTCAATGCTTACCACAAGGTGCCTGACGCCGCCGGCCCGCTGGACATTGTGATCGCCGGGCGCTACCTGGATCGTTACGTCAAAATCGATGGCGCGTGGAAAATGGCTTACAGAAGTGAGCGGGTTGACTGGAGCCGCACGCAACCGACGCAAGACCCGTATTTTGCCGGGGCACCGCTGTCGCTTTTGGGTGAGCGGTCAACGGATGCCGTTTATCGAACCGATAACCGGTGCTGGCCAACCGCGCCTTAAAGGCCCAGTAGCGCAGCGCTAGGGCCTCACCAACAAGTCGAGATCAATCGATCAACGATAGATCGATTCACTATTGCGTAAATTCAAGAGGAGAAAATTGTGACAGAAGAAACAACGTTAGAAACGGGTGGCTGCTTGTGTGGAGACGTTCGGTATGCATTCCCAAGAACGGATGTGTTGTCGGCGCATCATTGCCACTGTAAAGACTGCCAAAAAAGCACCGGTAGCGGCAAAGCAACGATCCTCTTTATTCCAGTGGGGTCATTGAATCTAATGGGTGAGCTAAAAACGTTCACGGTCGTGGGCAGTCAGGGCAGTCATGTCACGCGAGGATTTTGCGCGACCTGCGGTTCGCCGCTGATCAGTTATGTGGCAGAAATGCCCGACATTAAGTTCATCAAGGTGGGCAGCCTAGATGACTCAAGTTGGGTTGAAATCACGTCCAGCTTTTGGCAAAAAACGGCAGTGAATTGGTCGCCAGTGGATGACGCGCATCCTGCATTTGCTGCCAACCCCGAGGCTTAGGCGGCTTGCGCACTCAGCAGCGCGTCCAGAAAATCGCCGCTTTTGAGCTCGAGCGTCGAGAGCGCCATCAACTCGTCAGTATGCTCCGGAAAGGCCGGCACCATGGCCGGCCAGGCAAGCGAGCCTTGCCGCTCAGCATTGGCTTGAATCGCCATTTGATCCCAAACGTTATAGGGCTCGAAAACTGCGTAGTAGGTTGCAACGGCAAGTGGGATCACGTCGCAAACCAAGGCTTCAAATTCTGAAGGCACCGGCAGAATGGCTTCAATGCGATCTGCAATTTCGTCCTCACGCGCCGCGCAGGATAAAAGCCCCTCGGCGTGCTCCGGCAGCGCATGGGCCCAACCTCGGTAACGCTCAGCCGCAGAGCGCTCCAGGCGCGCCAGTGCACCCGGGCGCGCTGCGTCAGGGATTCGAGAAAGGTGGGGCGCGAGTAACTCGCCGAACTTTGGGATTGTTACAGAATTCATGGCAGCTGCTTGCTCTGATTAAAGACCTTCAGCATAAAGCCTCGGGGGTTGAGTCTCAACTCCCATCGCTCCGTTTCAGTTTGTAAGCCTGAGGGCGCCGCAATCGAAGGGACAAACGTCTTAGGGAATGGTTTTTCCTAATCTTGGGTCGGTTCTGAGATCGTTGGCTAAAGAAGCGGGCCCATCTTTCAGAATTTAACATGAACGGTGAAGGTCTTGGATCGGCGGCCGATCAGGCTGTTATCAGATTGATGAAAAGGTAGGGGCCAGATCTCAGCGCAATCAACACAAGCAGCACGTTAAGCCGCAGCAATACCTTTCTATTGGGCTGCCCGAAAAGATGCCCACCCGCCGAGTTCTGATTTTTCGAGCTAGATTTTGATAAAACAAACAAGCTTGCTTTCTTTTACTGTTTCTGTTTAATCTCTTGGGCAGAGAAAAAACAACAATCACTGGGGAAGTGTTATGGGATATTTAAGCCGATTGAGTGGGTATGGAATAGCGGGAAGTTTCGCTGTTCTAGCAGCATTTTCAGGGCCAGTCATGGCTGCTGCTGGAAAAAATGCGTTTATTGAAGAAGTTGTGGTCACGGCGCGAAAGCAAGAAGAATCGGTTCAGGACGTACCGATCGCAATGACGGCATTGACCCAAGAGCTTGAAAATAGTTCGATTCGAAATTTGTCAGATCTTGATGGCTATGCGCCAAACTTGCTCTTCGGTACGAACGGCAGTCGTGGTGGCGGCGGTGCGGATATCAACATTCGGGGCATTAGCCCGACGCGGAGCGACGATAACTCTTTTGATGCACCTATTGCAGTGGTAATTGACGGAATTTATCTCGGGACAGCCGCAGGGCAAGTTTTGGAGAATTTTGACTTAGAACGGGTTGAAGTATTGCGGGGGCCTCAGGGTACGCTCTTTGGAAAGAATACGGTTGGCGGCGTGGTGAACGTGGTTCGTAGTCGACCGACGGGTGAAACCGGCGGCAAGTTTAAGTTAACGGTTGGGGACTTTGGCCAGCAGGAGGCGCGAGGGGTCTTCAATACGAGTTTGGGTGAAAACATTGCCTTGAAGCTATTCGGTACAAAGATCGACGGCGATGGTTTCATGGACAACGTAACAACCGGTAACGGCGTTGGCGAAAAAGACTACTTTAATGTCGGTGCAACGTTTTTGATAAACCCCACAGATGATTTTGAGGCGAGGCTAACCGTTGAAACCTTCTCGGATGAGGGGACTTTGAACACCTTTCACACCAATTATAATACGCCGGCTGGATTGCTACCCGCGCCACCCGCTGGATCGCCTGAGAACAACTATAACGGCGGCTTTGTGACTTGTAATGTCTTTGGCGCCTGTCGAGATTCTTTAGATCGTCCGACAGTATCCGACAACGACAAAGATAACAATTACAGCCTTGATACCAACGCGCTGACGCTGAATATGACGCTTGATCTTGATGAGAATCTTACCGTTGTTTCTGTAACGGGCTATCGAGAAGTGGATGAGTACCGGATCTATGATTACGATGCTTCATCCCATCCGTTTATTACCATCGAGCGGTTCAATGAATATGACCAGGTGAGTCAAGAGTTAAGGATCGATGGTAATTTCGACCGTTTGACCTTCACGGCCGGTCTGTATTATTTCAAGAACGAATTTGAGCAAGATTGGTACACGGGCGATACATTTTGGGGCTTTTTGTTCGGCGCAGCTTTAGGTAATCCCGATTTAGGTGGTCCCGGCGTCAGCGGTTTGGCAGTTTGTAAAGCCGGTGGGTTTGCACCAATTATCTGCGATCCTGGGATGACCGACCTGACACAAGATATCCACCAAATTCTCTACGAAACCCAAGAAACGACGTCTACTGCCGTATTTGCTCAAATGGACTATGACCTCACGGACCAGTTAGTCCTCACAGCAGGGGTGCGTTGGACCAAAGAAGAAAAGCACTTCATTGCGGGTCAGGCGTATTTGACCCAAGCCGATCGCGAAAGGCTGCGTCAATTTTCAGAATATGCTGACCTGACTCAGGATTGGACGGAAGTGTCGCCCAAGATTGGTTTAAAATATGTCATCAATGATACGTCAATGGTTTTTGCAAGCGTTTCAGAAGGGTTTCATTCCGGCGGATTTTTTGGTGTGAATCAAAATATTCGCGATTTTGAGCGAGACCAATACGACCCAGAGTACGCAACGAATTACGAGTTAGGTTATAAGAGTCAGCACTTAGGCAATCGCTTAAGGTTCAACGCGACCTACTTCAGGAATGAGTTTGAAGACAAGCAAGAATCATTTGTTGCCCTCGACCCGGACACCAAGACGGTTGCATCAATCTTTGATAATGCCGGTAGCGTTCTGTACTCTGGTATTGAAGTAGAAATGCAGTTTGTCTTTAACAATTACTTCCGCGCTTTCGTCAACTATGGAACGCTCGACGCAGATTACGAAGTGTTTGATACAGACGTTAATCCGAATGACGGCGTAACCGTTGTTGAGGACGCAACCTTTTTGACACCCAGAAATTCACCAGACTACACGTTAGGTGTCGGTGGCACGCTGTCGGTGCCTGTTGGAAATGGTACGGTCGAAGCGTTTATGAAGGTGACTAAGATTGCAGCCTACGATTCAGCCCTGCTGAATTTGAAGCAAGCTAAAGTCGGCGCCAGAGAGGAGCTGTCATTATCTGTTGGATATTATGCCGAAAATTGGGCGATAGAGGCTTATGGTAAGAATCTGACTGACCAGCGGTTTGAAACCTTTTTCCCGATCGCGACATTATTCGCGGCAGGGAACGTAAACAGTCCAAGAACGTTGGGGCTTGAGTTTACTTATGAGTTCTAAAGTGCTTAGACACTGGTAGGAAAAAGCCCAGCAATTGCTGGGTTTTTTTTGTCTGGATCTGAGGTTGCGTAGGGCGACGACGAAGCAATCATTGCTAACCGAAAACGGGATCGTGTGATTAGGCTGCACGGCACAGGAAAGCCTATTTTTGAAGTGCTGAGGTCGCGCAAAATAATGAGGCTAACCTGTGAGCCGTTCCCTGGGGATTGCGGCCGCGCCACGGGCTAAACGTGTCGATGATTAGTGGTCGAGCTGGCGCATCAGGTAGACTGCCCTTTTTTTTGGACGTAGCAATATGCCCTCAACGCCGCTTCATCGTCAGTTCCTGCCGCTATTTCTTATAGTGTTAACGCCATGGGATACTGCTGCCGGTGCAGCGCCTGAAACAGTGCTGTCTACTGAGTGCACAGCAGCCCCTACTTCAGTCTTGCCCGCCACCGCGTCGATTAAGCGCCTACCGGTTGTGCGGTCAATCTTGATTAGGGGCGAGCCAGTATTTGACCCGAGCCGTGAAACCCTTGGAGATCAAATCCTTAACGGCATGAACCGCCTGCATTGGCAAACTCGTGAATCGGTGATCAAGCGGCAATTGTTGTTTGAGGTGGGGTCAAACCTGTCGCCGGCGGCGCTGGCAGAGTCCGCGCGCCTTCTGCGCTCGCGACCTTATTTGATGGATGCCGGCATTAATGTCCAGAACCCGTGCGAGCCGGAAGTCGATATCGAAGTAACCACCCGCGATGCCTGGTCTTTAACACCCCGAGTAGCACTCAATCGTTCAGGCGGCAACAATAAGACGGGCCTTGGGGTGCGCGAAAAAAATCTTCTCGGTCTCGGGATCCAAATTGAATTTAAAACAGTTAAGGATCTAGATCGTCAGGGTCAGCAGTTCGAGCTCTCAACGAAGCATCTGTTCAATACCCGGGTTCAGTCCTCGGTCTACTTAGAAAACAATGATGATGGTTCTGTTCGAGCGGTCTCGTTCGGGCAGCCGTTTTATGCGCTGGATACGCGTAAAAGCTGGGGTATAGAAGTCAGTGATATTAGTGAGCAAATCGGGGTTTACCAGTTTGGTGATCGGGTCCGTAATACGCAGCGGATGCGAGCAGCCGGCTCGCTCTTTTATGGTATTTCAAGCGGCCTGAAGGCAGGTCGTAGCCACCGCGTGACGTTTGGTCTGCTTTATGAGGATCAAGAAGTTCTCTTTGCTTCTGCCACGAATGTAGACTTAGATGAGACGAGGGCTCGAAAACTGGTTGCGCCGTTTGTTCAATGGTCCAGTGTCAGCGATCAGTTTTTAAACGCACGCAACTTTGATTTGATTGGTTTTACCGAGGACATTGAGACCGGTCTGGTGCACAACCTGCGACTGGCGGTCAGTCCAGCAAACCTCGGTGGCGATCAAGATCGCCTTCAGATGTCGGCATCCGTGGGAATGGCGGTCTTAGCCTCTCAAAAAGGGTTGCTGCGCTGGGACGTTTCAGCGAGCGGTTTACGGGATTTGGAACGGGGTGAAACCCAAGATATTGTTTTCTCCGCTGGGATCCGAGGCTTATTCAAACCAAGTTCTGGCGCGGGCTACCATGCGTCGCTCAAACTTGATGTCGCGCGTAATCTAATGACCGGCCAGCAGTTGTTCCTCGGCGGTGAAACCGGCGCCCGCGGCTATATCGATCGCGTGCAAGCTGGGGATCGGCGCCTGCGCTTGCGTCTCGAGCGGCGTCAGTACCTTGATCGAAATCTTTTCGGCTTGCTGAATTTGGGTTGGCTTGTCTTTGCCGATTTGGGCCGCGCCTGGTCGCCTGATGACGTTGCTGGGCACCGCGGACAAAGCCTGATGGATGTGGGTCTAGGATTACGGTTCGCGCCGACAAAGTCTGAGCGTGGCAAAATGATCCATCTGGATTTCGCCATGCCCGTGAAAAATAGGGATGACCCATTGGTAAGTGATTATGAATTCGTGGTGTCCATCCAAAATGGGTTTTGATATCGTTTAGCCAGCCTTCCTTGGATCAAGAGCGCAACAGTAATGAATGAGTTTTTTAGGACCTTCGATGAGCATCCGTTTCACCAATACCTTGGCTTAAAGCTGATCGAGGCCGAAGCTGATTTTGTCCGTCTACGACTG
>Ga0209091_10002048_pt1 | contig 17293 bp, 18 predicted proteins | sample ArcticOcean_MG_C_6_FD_187438 | JGI IMG/M metagenome (GOLD analysis project Ga0209091, IMG submission 187438) | Marine microbial communities from western Arctic Ocean - ArcticOcean_MG_CB8_128 (SPAdes) (version 2) | ecosystem: Environmental > Aquatic > Marine > Oceanic | place: Arctic Ocean...
TAATTAGCTCTTCTATCCTTCATTAATGAATAAATTAACAGAATTTACAAATATAGATTTATGATTAATAGCATTTCTAATAATTTAAAGTATTTTCTTCCTATATGCTTACCTCTGCTATTAATTTTTTATAGGGGTGTTGCAGATGTTACAGTCCTACTAATAGGTCTTATTTTTTTATACCGCTCTTACAAGTCAGATGATTGGCAATGGGTTAAGCAACCTTGGTTTATCTTTAGTATAATTTTTTGGTTATATTTATTATTAATTAACTCCCCCTTAAGTACAAACTCTTCAGAAAGTGTTCTATATTCGCTTGCATTTATAAGATGGCCACTTTTTGCAATGGCTATCAGTTTTTGGCTTCTGAACAACAATATTTCTCAAAAATATTTTTTAATCTCCTTGGCTGCTACATTATTTTTTATAGTCCTAGATGTTTGGTGGCAATATTTTTTCAATTATGATTTTTTTGGCAACCCAAGATATTCTTTTAACCCTGAAAGACTTACTGGTCCCTTTAGAGATAATCCTATGCCAGGAATTTTCATGGCTAGATATTTATTCCTTCTTTTGTATCTTGGATATTTTATTAAATATATTCAAACGCCATCTAAAAATACATTCTTTATTTTTCTAATACTTTTACTTGGTACATTGTCTATTTATATAACCGGCGAAAGAATGGCTTTAATTATTTTTATCAGTGGAGCAAGTCTTGTAAGTATTGGTCTATTCCTTCAATACAAAAAAATTAGAAAATATATTCTTTTTGGTTTAATTCTAATTGTTAGTCTGCTTGTTTTAGCCCAACAAGCATTTCCTAAATTAAATGATCGAATGATTACTGATTTATTATATAAGCTTTCAAATTTTAGCTCTTCTGATTACATGCTAGTTTTTAAAAGTGCTTATGCTGTATGGATGGAAAACCCTATATTTGGAGTAGGTTTTCATCAATATCGAGATGGCTGTATTGCTCTTGGTTATTGGGGAACAGGGGGAGGTGTTTGCATGCACCCCCATAATGTATCTCTTGAGCTGTTATCTGAAACTGGAATGACAGGCTTTATACTTTATTATTTAATAATAATTTCGGTTACCATTAGAGTAATTAATAATTTTCTCCATCAAAAAAACTGGCTCTCACTTTTTCTCTCCTTAAATTTAATTTTCGTTAGTTTTTTACCTTTAATTGGAGGCATGAGTCTTTTTAATAATTGGATTGGTGCAATAATATGGTTATTTTTAGGATGGACTCTTACTTTCTCAAATAAAAATTTAAATTAGTTGGTTATAATTTTAAAGCTTTACTATACAAGGTTGCACTAACTCCTTGAGTCAATAATGTCATTATTAAATATTACAATGTCGTTTTTATCTAACAGCTATTCAAAAGAAATTGGTAAGCTTTAAGTATATAATTTATATTGGAGCGATATGGAACACCTTCACCCTATAAAAACTATAGAAAAATTCGGATTCTATTCCCCAAAAGGAATAGTAAATATTATCCATTTCTTCATACAGATAGGGGTAGGCTTTGGTCCGCTCAAGAAAATTTATGCAAAGATATTAACAAGGATAAACAAGGATAAGCCAATAGATATTACCTATCATGGTATAAAAGTTAGGCTCTACCCTCATAACAACACTATAGAATCAAAAATATTAGTCAGCTCAAGATTGAGAGAGGGTAAAGAGCTGAGGATCATTTCAGGTTTTATAAAAAATGGAGGAATATTTTTAGACATTGGCGCTAATGTTGGTTATTACTCATTAATGGCAGCAAAACTTGGAGCTACTAAAATCATTTCTGTTGAGCCTAACCCAATTGTGCTTGATAGATTCAAAACAAACATTAAATTTAATGGGTTTGATAGAAAGATTAAAACTTTTCAGATAGGAATTGGAGCTCAAAGAGCTACGATGGAGCTTCGACTATCACATATCGATATGGGAAGCAGTTCGATTGTAAACTCTAAACTCAATTCAAATAAAATTAAGATAAAAATAATTCCTCTATCAGAGTTGCTAAAAAAAGAAGGTATTACCAAAGTAGATGTCTTGAAGATTGATATAGAAGGGTTTGAGGATAGAGCATTATTCCCTTACTTTAAAACACTAGATAAAAAACTTTATCCTAGACTCATTCTTATGGAAGATAGTAGCCAGACATATTGGGAACGAAATATTTTTGAATGGTTGCTTGCTAATGGCTATAGAGTTTTGGCAAGAACTCGGGGAAACACCCTTATTACTTCAGACAAATAAACTGCTAAAAGCATAAGAGCTTAGGGAAATTTTCTAAATTGACTTTTTAATTAATTTACAAACCTTGGTAACTTTTAAATATTTTAAGCTCCCTGATTCTAAAATTTGAAAAGGTTTTCTTGATAATTCGGATTTTGCCCCAGAAGTAGTTGGTCCGAACAATGCAATACCTGGCTTTCGTAAACATGAGGCAATATGGCTTGGTCCAGAATCATTCCCTATTACAAATATAGATTTCTTTATGATTCCTGCTACATCCATTAAATCTAAATTATTAAATTTATATCCTGGAATAGTATTTTCAAGACCTAATTCATCAGGACCAAATATGCTTACGACATTGAAACCTTCTCTTAATAATGTATCAGCTAACTCATTATAATAAGGCCATCTTTTATCTGTATGCTTTTTAGATGACCCCGGAATCAAAACAATGAATTCCCCTAAAATCTTTTTCTTTTTAAGAAGTAACGAAACATCATTAGCCATCCATGTAATATTTGGATGTAAAATTTTGCTAGAAGGAATTCCATAATCGATTAGCATATCAACTAACCCTTGAAGTCCAGATATTGGATGATCCTTTCTTTTTGTTGTAATCCACTTAGGTGTGTTTAATAATATTTTATAAAGAAAAGTTCTTTGTGAGTTTTGTAAATCAAACACATAGCTAAAATGTAAACTATCTATTTCCCGTATTAATTGAAATATCTTCCTTAAATTCCATAATTTAAATCGATCATCAATAATTATTTTATCTATATATGGGCTTAATAGCATTAAGTTCTTATAAGAAGAGGATGTAAGTAATACAAGATTTGAATTAGGATAATTATTCTTTATAGTTCTAAAAATTCCATCGGATTGAATTAGGTCTCCGAATGCTCCATGTTTAATAAGTAAGATATTTTTTTTTATTTTTTCCATATTTTATTTATTTTTTAACTTAATTATTGAGCTATATATTTTTATGATATTTCTCGAAAATGCTTTTTCACTATAGCATTTGATAAATTTTTTATAGCCATTATTAGCTAAGGAATTTCCAAGTTTTTTATTATTAATTACTTCCTTAATTGCATCTGCTAATTCATTTACATTATCAATTCCAACTAATAAACCATCGTGTTTATTTGAGATAATTGTCTGCGGCCCGGGTGACTTACAAGCAATATTGGGTTTCTTTGCTGCCCATGCTTCTATAATAACGGCTCCAAAAGCATCATTCCTTGATGGAAAAACACAGATATCTGAAGTCGCCATTAAAGCTTCTTTATCCTCCCTCCACCCAAGGAACTTAACCCTCTTATTTAAACCTAATCTTTCAGACTGATTTATTAATTTTTTTTCCAGAGGACCTGATCCTGCAATCCATAAAAATGCTTCAGGAACTTTAACCATCGCCTCTAGCAAAATATCTATACCTTTGACGGGATGAAGTCGGGATAAAGATAATAATAATGGTTTATCTTCGGGTGTATCGAAATCTTCTCGAGCTATTTTGTTTGATATATTTTTATGTGTATAAATTGGCAATTCATAAACTTTATTATGATTTATACCTTGTGAGGCTATATGTTTTTTTAATTCACTTGTAAGAGCTATGTGATAATCACATGCTCTAAATCTTTCTACCCCTCTGTAGCCACTATGCCAACCAATATTAATGTGCTCACCAGCAATTAGGAAGCTACAAGCCCTTCCCATCCAATAATGAACTATATCTGGCTTAAAGTCTTTAATGACTTTAGATATTATTAATTTTGAGGGTAACTTAAATAATTTATTAAATGACACGATCTTAAATGGAATATTAAGCCCTTCTAACTTTTTAATTCCTTTTTTATTTTTTTTATTCACTATTGCATATTGCTTTATATTTAAATTGTTTAATGCAGCAAGTGCATCAATATAAAATATCTCTGCACCTCCATCTGAGTACCCCCCCATAATTTGAATAATTTTCATAATTTTATTTTATGGATTAATGGAATAAATCTTCCTATTCTTCTCTGCCAATCAATCCATCTTCGTGACTTTGAGAAATCATGTTTTTTACAATCTATTAATGTGAAATTTTCACATTCCGACACAGTATGTAATCCGTCAGAAAAACTATTATGAAGATTTGGTTTAATTGTTTTAATTTTTATAGCTTTAAAATCATTTGGTGTAAGTTTTAATAATTTTAAAATATTAATTTGGCCGCCATAAGTCTTCTTGGAATCCTGTACGGGTAGATGTATTAAATTGTCTAATATGAAAGGTTTTCCCCCTGGTCGACTTAATCTAATATCATTACTTACTGGGTTATGACAATGTAGCTTCCACTCTCCAAGCAAACTATCAGAATATGCAATGTACATCTCTTTTAATGCTCTGCCATTTTTCCCTGGTAATGAATAAAACATCCACCATTTATTTTTATATTTAATAACACTTGTATCAATCATTGCCGTATCTGGAATAACCTCTTTTATTCTTTTCCATTTTAATGGGAAATTTATTGACTGATATATATATGTCTTTTTAGACCTACTTGACTCTGGAATCATATAAATTTTATTATTATCTTTAATAATAAATGGATATGATAAATGTGAGTGATTTTTAAGTACATTCTGATTAGAAATTTTTTTAAAATTTTTATCAAACACAATACAATCTATTCTTCCTTTTTTGTCCCTATAATCTAAAAATTCAACAAACAAATAGAGTTTATTATTTTTCCAAATACCAAATGGATCAGCAATAAATTGATATGATTTTTCTGGGTAAATCCAAATAATTTCTTTTATATTTGGTTTTTTTATAAATTCTGAGATTGGTTGTTTAATAATTCCTACTATCCATAAATCAGTTTTGTATTTTTTTATCATCTATTTTTTAAGACAGTCCTGTATATTTTTAACGTATTACTTTGCATGGTTTCTAAGTTAAATAAGTCTGTGTTTGCAACCTTTGGTGTTTTTTTTATCCAGGCTTTGCATAAATGAACAGCAGCAGGAATATCATCTTTTTTAATAATGCCTTTTGAGAATACTTCTTTTAGTTGCTCACCAACACCACCATGACCATAACCAATTACAGGCACACCGATTTTTAACGATTCAATAGTTGTTCTTCCAAAAGCTTCTGGCTCATTTGACAAAGAAAATACAATTTTTGAAATTGACATAATTTCTTTTAAATCAGAACGGTGGCCTATAAAAGATATGTTATCTTCAATATCCAATTTCATTACTTTATCTTTTAACTCTTTAAGAAAGCTTAGTTTATTAACCGCAACATCACCTACTATTAATCCATGAATATTCGGATACTCATTAACTAATAATGCAATAATATGAAGAAAATCAATTTGTCCCTTCCACCGTGTCACTCTCGCAGGTAATGTTAGTAAAATCTTATCCCGTGTTTTTGGGTAATCTTTGTTCCATTTATTAATCCATAATTTTTCAGGTTTAAATAAATATGGAAACTCTTTTGCATCTACCCCCCTATAATTTAGGAATATTTTTTCAGGATTAATTTTATAATTACATAAAATATAGTTTTTAATCATTCTCGATACTGCTATCACTGCATCTCCCTTTGCCATTATTGAACTATACCGATTTATTGAATATGGCCCGTGGAAGGTTGTTACTATTAATGGTCTTTTTTTATATGGCATAAATGTAGTTGCAATAAAACAGATCCATGCTGGAAATCTAGATCTAATATGAATAATATCAACATTATTTTTAATGAAAATTCCTATTAATTCTGGGATTATTCTTAAGGTTAATAATGATTTTTTACCTATTGGTAGTTTAATATGTTGGCCTCCCTCCTGAACTAACTTTTTGCTCATTCTTCCACCATCTGATATAACAATTGAACGGTGATTTTTTAAAACTAAAAATTTAGAGATTTCTAACGTACCTCGCTCTACGCCTCCTGAATCAAGAGCTGGTAGCACTTGAACAATTGTAAGTTTTTTTAAATTATTATTTTTCATTTATTATTTAAAATTACTAACGTCCTTCTGAAATAAATTTAAATGAATTATTTATCTTATTTATTAAATATTTTTTAGCAGATTTACTATTATTTACATAATATTTATAATTTTTTATGATTTTGACTACCGCTAAAGAAAAGTCTTCCTCTCCCTCAATTGCTATTGCATTTTGAAAGTTAGTTAGCTCGTTCATTGCCATTCCTTTTGAATGAATAATTGGTTTTTCTAATAATAATGCGTCAATTATAAATCCTGAACCAGTATATTCGTACTGGCTTTTATGATAAGGCAATAGAAAAATATCAACTGAACTCATAAGTTTCATATATTCTTCCCCACTACTTACTCCATATATTATTCTTACTTTTATTAGGCTTGATATGTATCTTGTAATGAATTCTTTTACACAAAAAATAAATGTTCTTTTCTTCTTATCTTTGTTCATTTGTACAATAAATGTAACCGATATATCCATATTATTATTTTTGATATATTTTCTTAGATTTTTAATTAATGACGGAATTTCGCGTGATCCTTTTGATGGTCTTGGTCCGCCAAGACATCCTATATTTATATTAATTTTATTAATATTTTTTTTTGGTCTATGGGCTAATGGTACTGTTACTGGAAAAATTAATGTTCTGATAACTTTAGCTTTGAATTTTTTTTTAATTATATTTGAAAGCTCTTCTGTTTCACTACAAAATTTTACAAGATTACTATTTACCAATTTAATAAAACTTTCTAAAACACTTTTTGGTAAATCATTTAAATAGTTTATCCCGTGAATACGAAGTATTGGTAAAATTCTTTTTGGAAATCTATTTTCTAAAAATAATAATGTTACTACTGAAATTTCTAAGGTCCTTGCAGACGGAATTATAAGGTTAGCATTTGTTGCAAGTTCTTTACGTCTAAGAATACATTCAAGCTTATGAGCTGACTCTCTAATGTAATTTTCTGACTCTCTGCCTTCTTCTTTTACCTCAAAATTTGGCAAATCTAAATACATTTTATTTTTTAGATTTATTCCATGCAGATTTGTATTTTTACATGAAATAACATATGAATTAGTATTTTTAAAATATTCGTTTATTGTTTTTATTTGTGTTCGCTCATGACCAAAAGCTGAGAAAAGTCTTCGCTCTAATATAATAATTTTTTTCACTTTTTAAATCTTCTTAAAAAATTGTTTATTAATAAACTTTGCACATCGATTTGCTTCATTAATTACAGTATGTAATTTATTGCTATTTTTGTAGCTTTTATTATCATTTGAAAATATAGCCTTTTCTTTTTTTAATTTGTTGATTTCATCTGTGATGCGACTTTTGCCTTTACTCTTTAGGTTTATTAATCCGACATTTTGACCCGCTGTTATCGACTCATAGACCATAGATATTGAATCTTCTGTTATCCATGCATATTTTGTTTTATTCATTTGATTTTTTAACCAGTTTTCATTTTGTTGTTCAGTGGGATGAATTTTTAAATTTTTAAATGAATGTTTATTTATTTTCATCATAAAATCTTTTGGTGTTCGTCTTGAAGGGCTTAGGATAAAATGTATTGATAAATTATTTCTTAATAATTCCTCAATTTGATTAACTACACTTTTACTATCCCATATGTAATGTTTAGAAATTCCACCAATTAATATTAATCCTTTTTTTTCATCTTTATTTATTAAATTTGTTGTATTTGCTAGCACCCCTTTTGTCCATAAAATATGTCCTCTCCCTTTGAATTTGTCATGTTCTGGGATTATGCATAGATCAAACCAATTGCATGGAAGGCTTGGTTTCATTATTAAAATAGACTTTCCTCCAAAGAAATATTTTAAACATAATAAGGACATATGAGTTTTATGTCCTGCTCCAATAATAAAATCTGGTTTTTGGATTTTTTTTAGTTTATTTATTGAAAAAAGTATTAAAAATAAAAAACTTCGAACCTTTATATCAATAGTTTTTATTGCTGTCTCACCTTTTAATGCATTAACAAGAGATAAGATTTGTTTTTCATGGCCTGTCTTACCATCTAACAATTGCCATATCATAGTCTTTTTTTGTTTTGTATTTTTCATAATATTGATTTTATCAATATTTCATTTAGCTTTTCTGCAGATTTAGGCGCCATTGTCAGTCCGTATCTAAAATGTCCTGAATTTACAAAAACATTTTCATAATCGTCATCTTTTTGGATAAATGGAATATTTTTCTTTGTTCCTGGCCTAAATCCTGCCCAATGATTTTCCACTTGAACATCTGCAAGGTCTGGAATTAATGACTCAGCTTTTCTCATTAATGCTTCTTTTTTATCAATAGTAACTGTTTCATCAAACCCTACTTCTTCGATTGTACTACCAGCAATTATTACCCCATCTTTTCTTTGTAAAATATAAAAATCATTTGAGTAAAGAATATTTTTAATTTTTAACTTTGACGCTTTGTACTGAATCATTTGACCTCTTACAGGATATATTTTACTTTTATAATTATCTTTTAGGTTCGATGTCCATGCTCCTGATGTAATTACAAAATAATCAGCCACAATAAAGCTATTTTTTTTAGTTGGCCATTTCTTTACTACCCCTTCTTTTTCTTGAATTTCAGAAAGCTCCATGTTCTCAATTATTTTTATTTCCATTTTCTCCATAAATATCTTGATTGATTTCATTAACCTGGGTGATCTTATTTGAGCTATTGATGGAAAGTGAATTGATTCTGAATTTCTATAGAATGTTTCCTTGAATGGAAGGTTTTGAAAATTAGCCCATTTAATAACATCATCTTTCTCATATGGAGGAATTAATGTCATTCCTGTTTTTTTATATTCTGGGTCTATTCCTGTTGAATCATATAATTTTTTTGAAAAATTTTCATAAAAACTTGAAGCTAGCATACATAATTCATAAACCTTTGGTTCATAATTCCATGGCATTAATGGAAATAAAATACCTGCTCCAGCCCATGATGATTCTTTCCCAATTTCATGTTTATCTACAATTAAAACCTCAAAGCCACTTTCCTTTAATTTAATTGCTGTTAAACACCCTATGATACCTCCGCCAATAATTGCAATTTTTTTAGCCAACTATCTATTCGCCAGTAATTGTAAATTTTTCAAATTCAATTAAGTCTCTTGGTAATCCTAAAATTACTATGACATCTCCATCCTTTAGCCTTATATCCAATCTTGGTTCAATATCTTCCAACATATTTGGTCTTCTTAGGTGCTGTATTTCAATATTGAATCTATCGGATGGTATTTCATTGACTTGCTTATTAGATAAATAGAAATTATTTTTCACTTCAATACTATGAAGTTGTAATTGATCTTGGCCTTGCAAATCATCGCTTGCTTCTGATGAGCCCATAAAATAACCCCGGAAGATTTTATATCTTTCATTTCTAAAGGCTCGTATTTTCTTTATAACTCTTGCTAGTGGTACATCCAATAACACAAGAGCATGAGATGCTAGCATTAAGCTGCTTTCCAATACTTCCGGGACCACATCTGTTGCCCCAGCATCTTGAAGTTGTTGAATTGACGATTCATCACGAGTTCTAACTACAACCGGTAAATCTGGATACATTTCACGAATTACATTTAATACTTTTAATGAAGATCTATCATCAGAATATGCAATTACCAATGCTTTTGCCCTTTCAATACCGGCCGCCCTTAAGACAACTATTCTACTAGCGTCTCCATACATGACTTTTTCTCCTGCATTTGCAGCATCGTTCACACGATTTAGGTCCATATCAATTGCGATAAATGAAATATTTTCTTCTTTAAGAAATCTTCCTAAATACTGACCCCCTCTTCCGTAGCCACATATAATTACGTGGTCACTAAAATCTTCGCTGGATGCTTCTATTTTGTTAACTAATTTTTCACTATTTTTTAAATACTCCTTTGATATATACCTAGCAATTCGGCCATTAAATGGAATAATAAATGAGGCAAACAACATTGATAACAAGCAGACTGATAAAATAATTTGAAGTATATCGCCAGATATAAGGTTTTGCTCTTGTCCTAGCGCTAGAATTACAAAACTAAATTCTCCAGCTTGCCCCAAAATTACGCCTGATCGAATCCCAACACCTAATTCATACTTGAATAGCCTAGCTAAATAAGTTATGACTGTCGCTTTGAAAATGGTGTAGACAAAAAATAATAAAAATATTACAAGGTAATATTCAATAAAAACTTCTATATTAAGCATCATGCCTACACTAATAAAGAAAAGCCCTAATAAAATATCCCTAAAAGATGCTATATCAGATTCAACTTGATATCGATACCTTGTTTCAGAAATTAACATACCAGCAAGAAATGCTCCTAAAGCATATGATAAGCCAGTCAATTTTGTTACATAAGCAAAAATAAGAGTAATCATTAAAACATTAAGTACAAATAACTCTCTTGATTTTTGTTTAGCGACTATTCCAAACCAGAAGTTCATCACTGGCTCACCCACTCTAAAAAGAATGAAAAGTAAAACTATAATCTTAAATAATGATATCCATAATACACTATATAAATCAATAACTTGAGAATTAAAAACTGGGATTAGTATTAAAATAAAGATTACAGCTATATCTTGAAATAATAAAATACCGATAGATAGCTGGCCATGACGACTATTAAGATCAATTCTCTCCATTAATATTTTAGATACAATTGCAGTCGATGACATCGTCAATGCTGAGCCAATAATAAATGCTGCTGCAAGATCTAGACCCAAGAAAGTTGAAAATACCATTGTTGTAGCTAGAGTTATAGCAACTTGGGCACCCCCCAGTCCAAATAAAATATGTCGCATGGAGTTTAATTTAGGCAAACTAAACTCTAAACCAATTGTAAACATAAGAAATACAATGCCGAACTCAACAAAATGCTTACTTGATTCGGAATCAGGCAATACCCCCAGTGCATAAGGGCCCAAGATCAAGCCCACAACAAAATAAGCTATCATGGGTGGTAGTCTTAAATATCTAAATAAGGCCACCATGAGAACCGAGCTCACCAGTAATAGAATAATTAATTGGATTGATTCAAACATAATTTGTAAGCAATTTCATATATAACTTTATTCTACTATCAAACCCTTTTATACTTATAAAATAAATATATTTGAAGAAGGCTAATGAATAAAAATTCAGATCAAATTATCAAGCTTGCGCAAAAAGTTCTTAATATTGAATCGGAAGAAATTTTAAAGGCAGGTAGAAATATTTCTTATGATTTTAGTAATGCAGTGAATGAAATCTTAAACTGCAATGGAAGAATTGTTTTGAGTGGTATGGGGAAATCTGGTCATATTGCTAGAAAAATTGCCTCCACCTTCGCAAGCACAGGTACCCCGGCTTTTTTTATGCATCCTGGTGAAGCAAGTCATGGCGATTTAGGAATGATAACAAAAAATGATATTGTCATTTTTTTTTCCAATTCAGGTCAGAGTGACGAACTAATATCTATCTTCCCTACTATAAAAAGAATTGGAGCTAAAATTATTGGTATATCTGGCAATACTAATTCCGAATTAGCAAATCAAAGCGATATACATATAAGTGCAGCAGTCACTAAAGAAGCTTGTCCTTTAGGTCTTGCTCCAACTGCAAGTACATCTGTATCATTAGCTTTAGGCGATGCACTCGCAATTTGTGTCCTAGATTTAAGAGAATTTACTGCTAAAGATTTCGCTAACTCCCATCCTGGTGGAAGTTTAGGCAAAAATACATTAACCAAAGTAAAAGATATTATGCGTGTAGGTCAAAATATTCCATCCATCAACGTCAAATCTTCACTTGAAGATGCAATAAAAGAGATAACCAATAAAAAAGTGGGTTTTACAAGTATAGTAAATGAAGAAAATAAACTTGTTGGAATATTGACTGATGGCGATCTTAGAAGAGCTATACTAAATAAAAAAAATATTGAATCTTCAATTGAAGACTGTATGACTAAGGCCCCCATCACACTAAATGGTTCTGAAATGGCTATTGAGGCAGTAAATATAATGGAACGATGTAAGGTGAACTGTTTCCTTGTAACTGACAAAGATGAAAAAGTAATCGGAATGTTAAATTTAAATGATCTTTTTGAATCAAAAGTAATCTAGATAGCAAATGGCAAATAAACTATCAACAATTTTTGTAGTATTGATTATTATCATAATCGCCTTTATTAGTTACTGGCTTAAAATAGAAGTGGAAAAAGAACTTCTAACAAAAAATAATAATACTGCCAGTGGCCCTGAGTTTTACTTGAAAAATTTTGATAACGTACAGACCAAAAAAAATGGGGATATTAAATTTACTATTAAGGCTAAAAATATGAAAGAGTTTAATTATGCTGAATATGCATCCTTAAAAGAGCCGTACTTCACTAGATATAAAAATAGCAAGCCGTATTCCTTCATAAAAAGCAACAAGGGAAAAGTGATAAGCGGTGGTGATAAATATTTGTTCACAGATAATGTAATTTTAACTAGAGTGAAAACTAAGCAAAAAAAAGAAATGAAGCTTTTTACTGATCAACTAGATATATTGCCAAATATAGATATCGTTTCAACAAAGAAGCCAGTAAAAATAATACAAGAGCCCAATATAGAAATTTACGGTGTTGGAATGGAATATGACAACAAAGAAGGAATTGTGAAGTTATTAAGTAATGTTAAGGTTCATTATGGTAATCGTATACAAAATAAAAAAAATAAATAAATATAATTTGATTTTAATCTTTATTCATACAATATTATTACTGTCATCTCCTATCGCTCTTTCTGAGGAGGCTGATAGAGATAAAGCGATTGAAATTGAATCAGATACGATGACCGTAGATGATGCTAAGAGTATCAGCATCTACAAAGGTGATGTGATAATGACTCAAGGTACATTAACTATTAAAGCAAGTGAGCTAACTGTTAGGGAAGACAGTCAGGGCTTTCAACACAGTACTGCAACTGGCAAGCCAACAACGTTCAAACAAAAAAGAGATGGTATTGATGAATATATTGAAGGGCGAGCACAAAGAATAGAATATGATGGACATATGGATAAGGTTCATTTGTATATTAAAGCATCAGTTCAAAGGGGAAACGATACGGTATTTGGTGACTATATAATGTACGATACAAATGCTGAATTTGCACAAGCACTATCTGGAACCACTAAGGATGAAAATGGTAATAGTGTGAAAAAAGGAAGAACAAGAGTAATCATAAAACCAAAAAAAGAAAATTAAATAGCATGTCAGAATTAATTATTCAAAATATAAAAAAGACTTACAAAAAAAATTCTGTAGTTAAAGATATCTCGCTTAGAATTTCAAGTGGCGAAGTTGTTGGCTTACTTGGACCGAATGGAGCTGGAAAAACAACATCTTTCTATATGATTGTTGGATTAATACCTTCGGAGCATGGAACCATTAAAATTGACTCCCATGATTTAACAAAAATGCCTATACACAATAGAGCAAAACTTGGTATTTCTTACCTCCCTCAGGAACCATCTATTTTTAGAAAAATGACTGTCTCAGAAAATATATTATCCATATTGGAATTAAGCAAAAATTCAAAGAAGCAAAATATTGAGCGGCTAGAAGCTCTATTAAACGAATTAAGCATAAATCATATAAAAAATAATACTTCTATTAGCCTATCAGGTGGCGAAAGAAGAAGGGTTGAGATTGCAAGGTGTCTTGCAACTAACCCAAAATTTATATTATTGGATGAACCATTTGCAGGGATTGACCCAATTGCAGTCATTGATATACAAAAAATTATTCAGCAGTTAGCATCAATGGATATTGGAGTGCTAATAACAGATCATAATGTTAGAGAAACTCTAGGAATATGCGATAGAGCATATATTGTCAACCAGGGTAAGATTTTCGCATCAGGTAAGCCAGCAGAAATTGTAACTGATCAAAATGTTAAAGATATATATCTTGGGAAAGACTTTATTCTATAAAATATGAAGTTAAGCTTTAATCTCAAACTTTCACAGTCATTAAGGCTAACCCCCCTTCTACAGCAATCAATTAAGTTACTTCAAGCATCTCAATTCGAATTAAATCAATTGATAGAAGATTATATCAATGACAATATATTTCTAGATTTAGAAGAGCCTTCAGAAAAAAATACTGTCAGTCAAAAAAATTTTAATACCCTTAAAAGAACATCTGTCAACAACGACTATTCTTATGAGGTATTTAATACTGCAATAAAAAATCAAACATTAAAAGAATACCTAATTGAAAATCTAAGCATTTTTTCATTTTCTGATAGAGATCAAATCATCTTCTTAATTTTGATTGATTCAATTAATGACGACGGTTATTTGATTACTCCATTAGAAGAAATTATAGATACCATGCCTTTTGAGCCTGAGGTTAAGATAAAAGAATTAGAAAATATTCTAACGCATATACAAAACTCTTCTTCCCCCGGTATTGGTGCAAGAAATTTATCAGAATGCCTATCTTTACAGTTACAAATAGTTAAAGGAGATGATAAGTTAATTAGGATTGCGATGAAAATTTCTGATGAGTTTCTAAAACTACTTGGGAATAAAAACTATACGGCACTGAAAAGTAATTTAAACTGCAATGAACATGAGTTAAAAGATGCAATAAAATTAATAAAAAGCCTTAACCCAAAGCCTGGATTAATTTTTCAAAAAATTCAACCTCAAGATTATATAAAAGCTGATACCAAGGTTATAAAGTGGAATAATGGCTGGGAAGTAAGCTTGAATGAAGATGATTTCTTAAAGCTTAAAATAAACGAGGATTATCAGGGGATGCTCAAAAAAGACTTAGGAAAATTTGATACAGATACAAAAGAGAAGTATCAAGAGGCGAAATGGTTAATTAAAAGCCTCAGAGAAAGATCAATAACAATTATAAGAGTTTCAAGAGCAGTTATGAAGAAACAAGAAGAATTCCTTGAAAAGGGCAAACTTTTTTTAAAACCATTAATTCTCAAAAGTATTGCAGAAGAGCTCGATTTACATGAGTCGACTATATCAAGAGTTACAACAAATAAATTTATATCTACTCCCCATGGTATATTTGAACTTAAATATTTTTTTGGATCTTCAATAAAAAAAAATGATGGGGGTGAATTATCATCTAAAGCAATTCTTTTTAGAATAAAAGAGCTTATTAAAAATGAGGATTCAACTAGTCCTCTTTCTGATGAGCAATTATCAAGCCTTCTTAAAAAAGAAGGAATCGAAATCGCAAGGAGAACTATTGCTAAATATAGAATTGCTTTAAGAATTCTTCCTTCTAATCAAAGGAAAGTTATTTAATTAAAAGGGATATTATGAATTTAAATATTACTGGAAGGCATTTTGAAATAACACCTGCGCTACAAGATTATATTAATAATAAATTTATTAAAATAAGGAACCATTTTAATGATGTTATAGATGCAAAATTTATTCTCAGCATTGAGAAAGTGAATAGTATAGTAGATGCAACTATCCATCTTCCCCATCTGGATATTAATGCTAAGTCAATTGATGAAGATATGTATAAGGCTATTGATTTAGCAATCAGTAGGCTGGACAGACAAGTAATCAAATATAAAGAAAAGCATAAAGATCACCACCAGTCAGATGGCTCTATTAAATACAAGTCTTCTGAATAAAAAATTTTAGATAAATATATAATATAAATTTAATAGGTAAGAAATAATGATTGGTATTTTATTAGTTACTCATGGTGAAATTGGTAAATCACTAATAAATTGTGCCACACACATACTAGACAGTTCGCCTTCCTCAGTTGACTATTTATCAGTCAACTCTAATAATAATCTAGACAATTACAGTAATATTATCTCAAAAAAAATTACAGATTTAGATAGTGGAAATGGCGTACTGATAATGACAGATATTTACGGTGCTACACCATGTAATCTATTAAAAAAATTTACTAAAGAAAATGAGGTAGAAGTTATTACAGGGATAAATCTTCCAATGCTAATAAAAGCAATATCAGAACGAAAAGATAATTTAAACCTTCTGGTAAACGATTCGATTGATTGTGCTATAAGAAATATAAAAAAAATATGATGTGCTAATGATTAGAAGAAAAGTTAAAATTATTAATAAATTAGGGCTTCATGCAAGGGCATCAAGCAAACTTACTCAATTAGCTTGCACATTTAGCTCAGAGATATTCTTAATTAAAGATAATGATAAAGTTAATGCAAAAAGTATTATGGAGGTATTAATGTTAGCTGCAAGCAAAAATACTGTTATTTCATTAGAAGCCACTGGTGTGGATGAAAAAGAAGCTATAACATCAATAGAGAGTCTTTTTACCAACTACTTTGGTGAAGGGGATTAATGTCTCCCTTCAATATTCATGGAGTTTCTGTTTCAAATGGTATTGCTATCGGGACAGCAAATCTTATTTCTAATGCATTATTGGAAGTAGTTCGCTATCAAATCAATAAAGAAGAAATTCCAAATGAAGTAAAAAGATTGTCTACAGCAATAAATGATGTAAAGAAAGATTTATTAAAAATTAAAAAACAATTACAAAAAGATTCATCTGAAGAGTTTTCAGCTTTCATTGATACTCACTTAATGATTTTAGCTGATAAAAATTTTTCTGAAAAGCCTAAAAATATTATTATTCAATATAGCTGTAATGCAGAGTGGGCTCTAAAAAAACAAATGGATTTTTTTGTTACTAAGTTTGAGAAAATTAAGGATGAATACATTAAGGAAAGGAAGAATGATGTTATTCAAGTTGTTGAAAGGATCCTTAAGGTCTTACTTGGGCATCCGAGACAAGCAAATCAAATCAATAATGAAAGCTCAACTATTTTAGTTGCTCATGATATATCACCAGCAGATGCACTTCAATTCAAAAAGCATCAATATGCAGCTTTCTTAACAGATATGGGTGGATCAACTTCCCACACTGCAATTCTTGCAAGAAGTCTCAATATACCTTCAATAGTTGCTCTTCAAAATG
>Ga0209091_10002059_pt1 | contig 17242 bp, 10 predicted proteins | sample ArcticOcean_MG_C_6_FD_187438 | JGI IMG/M metagenome (GOLD analysis project Ga0209091, IMG submission 187438) | Marine microbial communities from western Arctic Ocean - ArcticOcean_MG_CB8_128 (SPAdes) (version 2) | ecosystem: Environmental > Aquatic > Marine > Oceanic | place: Arctic Ocean...
CCTCCTCCATCGCACTTCCTCTCAACCAACTCCTCTTATTCCGCAACTTCTTGCTACTCGTCACCACCACCATCGGCGCCTCCAAAATACTCTCTTCCACGCCTTCTTCCATTACCTTCATCCTTTCTTCCTCTCCTTCCTCCTCCCTATACGCGTCGCTTTTCCCGCTCTGTAACATCAAACTCTCCTCGAACGCGCGTCTCGCGTCTGGATTCAAAATCGCCATTTCCTCTTCCTCCATCGCTCTCCGCATCAGCACGTTCTCCATCACGTACGTCTCGATCGGTGGAAACTGCCTCGCGAGTTCTCGACCAATCGAGGACAAGATTCGTTTCCCGTTCGAAAGTACCATCGGGCGCAACTGCGCGGTTTTCACGTCGATTTTTGCCATCGTCCAAACGAATCTTCGCTTGAGTGCGTTTAAAAACGACGACCCTCCTCTCGTCGTCAAATAAGAATCCGAAACTCTCTCGCACTCGTCGTCGTCGTCCTCTTTCAAAGCTCTCTTCTCGCACGCCATGCCGAGCGCGACGGAGACGTAATCGTTCGTCAATTTAGGCACTCTTACCTGTTCGTTTTCCACGTCCGGGGAAACGACTACGGAGAGTTCTATATTATTATTAGTATTTTCATTCGATGATGACGCTCTTATCAAAGAGGAGGACTTCAAATACTCCGGCGCCGGTGGAACGATAACTTCTCGCAAGCGAGCCAACATGTATAGTCTTCTTAACTTCTTCTTCTTACGCGTGCCGTGACCTCTGTGCGCACATATATAATGCGAGACAAATTCGTTCCCCCTTTTGCCCTCTTCTTGAGAGAATTTAATTGATTGGTATTTTGCTGTGCTCAAAATCAAGGGAAAAATCCTCAGAAATTGGTCTTAAAAGGAAGAGCAGTACCAAGCGACTACAAAGCGCTCTTCTCTTAAGCTACGCAAAAATTGAACACACAGAAAGAGAGAGAAAGAGTAAAACATGTTATTCTACTCATTCTTTAAAACGCTCGTGGGAAAACAAATCACGGTGGAGTTAAAAAACGACCTGGAAATCCGAGGGACCTTAGTCTCCGTCGATCAGTACTTGAACATAAAATTGGAATCGGTGTCCGTAGTAGACGAGGAGAAATATCCACACATGAAATCAGTGCGAGATTGCTTCGTGAGAGGAAGCGTGGTGAGGTACGTGCAACCGCCAGAGGAAAGCGTGGACGTGGATATTTTACACGACGCGACGAGGAGGGAAGCGCGGTCGGCGGAGTAAAGTTTAAGAGAGAGAGAGAGAGATGAATGTTCAAAGTAGCAACAGGTATAATTATTATATAGAGAGCGCGTAAATATAAATTCGTCGTAGTATTCTATACACGCAGCACTAAAAATAGGATCACAGTATCTCGGCATCTGTTATCTAAACGCAGCAACGAGAGCGTGGACTCATCAAGAAGCTAAATACGGGAACGCGCAGGCTATTTTGATAATCTTATTCACGTCGCACGCAGGATAGTTTTGTAACGTGCGCATGGCGACGGCAAAGTCGCAATTATCGTCCAACAACTCCTTTTGTACGTTACATACCATGGCGGAACACAAACGCAAGAGCGCGTCACGTTTACCTCTAGGCCAGGCGACGAGAAAATCGAACGTTCTTAAAACAGACGGGAAGTCAAACTCGCCGGCGAACATCAACACGCACCATCGAAACGCATAAAATTGAGGTTTCACGTTCAACTCGTCGATCATTTTCGTCGCGACTGCTGGACACCGATTCCTTAACAAATTGTCGTGCTCGGAAAGTAAATGATTGATTCCTTGGTCCGTTTTGTCAAGCTCTTTACAATACGCATCTCGCAACTCTGAAATCAACTCGACGAACATCCAAAACGAATCCGATTTGGCGTCTTTCGCGATGCCGTTTTTATCCGGGTGGTTAAAGCAGACAAAATACAACGGAGCAAACAATTCGTGCATGCCTTGGACGTAACGCAAACCCGGATTCAATTTCGCAAATACAAACAAAGCTTCCGTCATATCTTTTCGTTTCGGTACGGCCTCAATTTCGTCGTTGAAAAAATGCAACGACGGATGCAATCGTTCCACGTCTCTCTCGATTTGCTCCAATATGTCCTTATCCTCCTCGTTTACCTGCTTCACTTTCAACTCTACCGCCACTCTCGTCGCTCTCGACTTTGTCGGCGACTTTATGTCCTCGTATTTATACGTCATTTCCACGCTCACGTCCGGCGTCCGCACGCAACTCGCCAATTCCTCCGCGAACGCCTCGTACGTCTCCCGCTTCTTCCTTCTCTCCAATTCTCGTTCTCGACGCTCCTCGGGTACAACGCGCAACAAATACGACCACACGTCGTACCTCACCGAGGAAGGTTGATCCGGCACGAATCCATCCGCGACGATTTCTCTTAACTTCTCTCGCGAGACGAACTCTCCTCGTAAGCAGTTTTCCAAGTTTTGCCTCCTCGCTCTCCATATTTCCGGGAGAGAAGAAGAGGAGGAGGAGGAAGAAGTGGAGGAGGCACCAGCGCCGCTCTCGACTCGAATCACGTTCGGCAGAGGACACAAAGAATCCTCCTTCTCCTTCCCTCCTCTTCTCTGCCTCCTCTTCCTCTCCGCTTTTTCTTTCGCCTGTTCCAGTTTTTCCCGGAGTAACGAAAGTTTCAGGAACCCCCGCTCGAAGAAGTTATTATTGTTCATCGTCGTCGTCGTCGAAGCAGCGGCAGCAGCACAGGCACGATCTCTCGACGACCTTGCTGCTTCGTTTTCTTCGCTTCGCCGCGCTTCGTTCTCCATCGACGATGATGATGAAAGCAAATTCAAAGAGAGGTGATGTGACAGTTGTGAGGCGGAAAGAGATACGAAATGTATTTATATCTTCACTCCATTCACCCGAGACGACAATAACACGATAACAACTCTAATAATGCGCGCTGTTGCCACGACGACGACTGCTGCTTCTTGCTCCTCCCGCGCGAAAGCTTCGACCGCGAGGAAGAGCAAAAGCGAGGAGACTCACGGGAGGAAGAAGAATGAATCATCGGCGATGACACGAACGAGAAGGGAGGCTTTGACGATGATTTTGCTCTCGTCTTCTTCTTCTGCGGCGCCTCTTTTTGCGGCGCAGGAGTTGGAGGAGACGGTCTCGGAAGTCGCAGAGACGATCGTGGTGACGCCGCCTTCTTCTGATTTGTCTTCTTCTTCGTCGTCTAAATCGTCGGAACCGTTCGGGAACAAAACCTTCATGGAAGGCATCAAAGACAAAGATTACGGGAAGTCGGAAGTTTTATACTCAGATTTTACGCGAACCGCGTCTGGTTTGCAGTATAAAGACGTGAGACCGGGTTCAAAAGAAGGGAAAGAGTACAAGGATGAGTCGAAAATAGCCGTGGTTGATTGGGACGGGTACACGTTGGGGTATTACGGGAGACCGTTTGAAGCGAGAAACGGCCCGAAAGGCGGCGCGTTCAACGAGGATAAAGATTTTTTCCGATTTCGAGCGGACGATTTGGACGTGTTGCCGGCGTTTCGAGAGGCGATTGTTGGAATGAAAGTCGGGGCGATACGAAGGATTATCGTGCCGCCGAATTCCGGTTTGGCGTATCCGGAGAATAAGAATTGGAAGAAGATGAAACCGAAACCGAATAATTTTTCGGGAGAGAGAGCGCTCGGCTTCGTCTTGGAAAATCAAGGGATGATCGATAAGACGTTGTTGTTTGACATAGAGTTGATGGACGTGAGATAAATCATCTCTGAATCTCGCGTGTAAAGGAGATTTGTATGATGATAATGATGCTGTTGTTAATAAATTTGTACTGTTTTTAAAATAATATTGATTTGATGTTACACAATTCTCTAATTTGCGTTGACTTTTACTTGACTGCTTTTCTCTTTTTGACTTGAAACAATTGTTTGTTTGATAATAATAATAATGATAGTGATATCCTTCTTCTTCTTCTTCTCCTTTTTCAATCGCATCTCTTTTCTTAATAATGCGGATGGCTTTCTGCGCCCAAGGCGAGCGCTTCGAGAGCGTCTTTTGCATTTTCAACCGCGTCTTCTGTTTTACCGAGCATGCAAATCGTCGCTTCTTCGGCGTTTGGATTCGGATCAACCGCGACGGAAATGTAGCAATCGGACATTCTCGCGACAACTCTCGTATTCGCAGAACCTTCGCCCAAGACGATGCCAAGAGATGTCTTCGGGATGGAAATTTTCGCCATCTCGGTGAACTCGTCCTGTTCGTCGTTGACGACTGGAACCGCTTGCGCATAATTGACGTTCCCGTTTGCATCTTCATCGAACACGTATAAATCGTCCCCGGGGAGAAAATTGATGATATTCAGAGGGTCCGGGTTTGGCGCCGCGACATCGCCGTTGTCAGACCAGACGTTCAGCTTATTGTTAGTTGATGTGAAAAACTGCGCGTACCGGTTCGTCGTATCCTCCTTGTCTTCTTTGCTGTGCGCGAGCATTTGCGTTGGAATGACTGGCATAGTCGCCCCCGCAGGAGTGGTCGTTTGGACGATATCCGGTACATCCAATCCATGTGAAAGATTGACGACGGGAAATCCGCCGCCAGAAAACATGGACGCCATAGCTGGATTTATCGCGCCGGAAACCGGAACCTCGCCCGACAGGGTAGCCGCTGCGACTGGTACGAGCGGCACTCCAGCCGGACCAATGGCCACTGGATTGTATCTCATCGCTCGCGCTTGACCGAACGCCGCGACTGGCGCGTTTGCGTTTGTCGCCATTTCGTGCGCCGTAAGCGCAAAGGCGCCACCGAAGACACCGCCTCCTCCTGTACTCTCGATGTTGGTCGACGGCATGCCAAAGCCGCCGAGAAAATCAGGCGCAAAGCTGAGCGCGTTCATTTGGTGCTGCATTTGCTGTTGATGCTGATGCATTTGCATTTGCTGCTGATGATGAAGGTGCTGTTGCTGTTGCATCCTCTGTGCGGCGGCAACTGGATCTTGAAACGCGCCATTCCCGATTGATCCAGTCGACGCCGCTCCCGCCGCGGCAGCGTGATTGACCATCACGGGATTATACGGCGGTGAAACGATCGTTGTCGGTACCAACATAGGAGAGGGCACAACCATAGACATGAGCTGCGACTGTCCTGGGAACTGTTGATGCGGGAAACTGACATTCACGGCGGCTGCCATGTTCGGCGGCGTGTGTACTCTATTCGCGCCTCCCACATTCCTCCCGTACTGATCCACGACCGCGGATATTTGTTGCGGCGACCTATTGAACACCGCCAAAGACACAAAGTACGGTAAAACCGACTTGTCGAAATGGAAATACGATAAAGTCTCGAACAACTCCGCGGCGACAATCTCAATATCCTCTCTCGCCCCAATCATCTCCAACACTCTATCTTCCGCGGTCGCGCATGGCGGAATCTGCCCGACGTCGTGTATTTTCACCTCGCACCTCGGCGCCTTTTCTCTCAACCGCTTAATGTTCGCCCCGCCTTTCCCGATGCACTGTCCGCACTGCCCAGTTGGTAACAACATCCTCATTACAAAGTGTCTGTTATTTGCTTGCAGTTGATTGTGTTGCGCGTGACTCTCCTCGTCCATATCCAAACATTTGTTGACGATTTCCACCCCGACTTTCGCCGTTTTACTCCTAATCTTAAACCTGTCGTCGATGACTTCGTTTTTATTGCTATTCAAAACCTCCGTCGTCGTCTGAATCGTCGCTCCTCCTCCTCCCGCTCCAACGTGAATCGTCTCTGCGTCCCCCATCTCTTCCTCCTCTCTCCCGTCGACGCCTTCCAACTTCGCCTCTCGCGCGCCGCAGTGCACCAAACACGTCCGCATCGCGCACTCTCTCGGCGCGTCGAGTAAATCGACTTTAATCCCTCGGTATCGCGATTCCAGTCTTCGAATCGAGTCTTCTTTATTCTCATCCTCCTCGTTAATGTTGTTGTTGTTGTTGTTATTGTTCGTCTTCTTTTTCAATTTCTTTTTGTCGTCGTCTGAATCGTCCCCGCTGCCGCCGCTGCCGCTCGTCGTCGCCCTCTTTTCTTCGTCTTCATCCTCCTCCTCCTCGGGGAACAATTTTGCCACCCATCTCGTTTCCAACAAAAGTCTCAGCGCGGTGTGCGCGTTTTCCGGCGGCCATCTTTTCACCCGTTGCACCGGCGGAGCAGCGGTTTGATGAGTACCTCCTCCTGTACACAGCCCCGAAGTCGTCGTCGTCGTCGCGGTGTTCGAGGACGTCGACGACCCCGGCGAAGTGTCTTCGGAAGAAGAATCAGAAGAAGCATTGGAAGGTTTTTTAACAACCGATGATGATGATGCATTCTCGTCGTCCTCTTCGTTTCCTCCGACGACGCCTCGGGGAGAGGGAAAGAATTGATATCTCATGTATACAGAAACAACAACGCGGTAAAAGAGAGAGAGAGAACACCACCGGAGAGATAGAAAGAGTCCCTCTGTTCTGTGTGCGCTCTGTTCTTAATGCGTGTAAGTATACATATATGGAGAAAGCTCTTTTGCTTTCGTTTTGCTCTCTTCACAGACTGACAGAGGAGATTTTTCGAGTGTCTTTTTTCGATCCTTTTTTTCCTCTCTTTTGCTTTTTGTCTGTTTTTTTCTCTCCGGTCTGGCAGTTTTTCTCTCTGTTTTCACAACAAACAACAAACAGCAGACGCAGAAAAAAAAAGAAAAAAAAAACATCAAACAATCATCATCCTCGTTGTGCGCGCGAATAGAAGAGAAATGACCTCTCTTCTGCGCGCTGCTTTGAACGCTGTCGGTGGTGCTCCGACTTCTTCTTCTTCTTCTTTTTCGTCGTCAAGAAAGTCCTCTTTGTCGTTGGGGAGAAAGAGCAGGAACACCTTTTCTTTTGTATCTGATGCAAAAGTGAACGACGACGACGAGATTTTATCGGAAACGACGAAACGCATCGCGGAGCAAATAGCCTCGCGGAGGACAGAAAACGAAGGAGGAGAAAAAGCGTTAGGCGCGGGTGGGCAAACGACCGTGGAAAGTTTGAAAAGAGTCGATGGTATTTGGAAGCGGATAAAGAGCAGCGAAGGAAAAACGAGTCGTCGAAGAGAGTTTGTGAAAACGATTCAGACGACGACGGTTGAAGAAGAAGAAGGAGAAGGAAAAAAATTTGACGTCGTCGTTTGCGGCGGCACGCTCGGGATTCTTCTCGCCGCGACGTTGCAACAGAAAGAAAACAATTTGAAAGTTGGCGTCATCGAGCGCGGAAAATTGCAAGGTCGCGAGCAAGAGTGGAACGTGACGAGGAAAGAACTGTCCGTGTTGTGCGCGCTGAACGTGTTGAGGAAGGAGGATTTGGACGAGGTGATATGCGGGGAGTTTAATCCGATTAAGTGCGGGTTTTACGATAGCACTGGAAAGAGGAGACAAGAAGAGAACGAAATCGTGACAGAGAACGTGTTGAATTGCGGGGTATCGCCGACGAGGTTGATCGAAAAGTGTCGCGAAAATTTCGAATTGAACGGAGGGGTTGTGTTTGAAGAGACTTCTTTGAACGGCGTGACGATTAACGAAGAAGAGAAGCACGAGTGCGCGCGGTTAGATATTGGTTCGGAAACGATAGAAGCAAGATTAGTCGTAGACGCCATGGGGTTTGGATCACCAATTACGTTACAGGCGAGAAATGGAGAGAAACCGGACGGCGTGTGCGTGGTTGTCGGGACGTGCGCGGAAGGTTTCGACGAGGCGAAGAACGTCTCGGCAGATTTGATTTATACGTGTACTGATATTTCCGAGGAAAGACAATATTTTTGGGAAGCGTTTCCAGCCGAGTTAGATAAGAAGAAGAAGAACAGCAGCAACAACAACAACACGTCAAACGTTCGAACGACGTACATGTTTTCCTACTTGGACGCGAAGCCAGAGCGACCGTCCATCGCTCGTATTTTAGACGACTATTGGAACTTGATGCCCAAGTACCAAAACTTGAATTCGCTGGATGACGTCGAGTTCAAACGCATATTGTTTGGATACTTCCCGACGTATAGGAATTCACCGTTGAAAGCACAGTTCGACCGCGTGTTACAAATCGGCGACGCTTCGGGAATGCAATCTCCGCTCAGCTTTGGCGGCTTGGCGTGCATGTTGCGCCACTTACCGCGCATATCGCTCGCGTTGACGGAAGCGTTGGAAGCTGATATCGTCGATAAGAAGGCACTGGGTACAATCAACGCGTACCAACCCGCCTTATCGGCGGCGTGGTTATTTCAAAGGTGCATGTCCGTTCAAGTCGGGAGCAGTTCGTCTCCTTTTGTGTCCTCGAAAACCTTCATCAACGATTTGATGCGCATCAATTTCGGCGTCATGCAAAATCTCGGTGACGATGTTTTGAAGCCGTTTTTGCAAGACGTCATTCGCTTCAAGCCGTTGACGAGAACGTTGTTATCCATGACGAAGAACAACATCGCGTTCGTTCCGTCTATTTTACTCCAAGCCGGCGTCGAGCCTATCGCGGATTGGTTTCGACACTTTGTCGCTTTAGGCGTGTACGACTTCCTCGAACCCGTCGTCGAGCCCGGCATGACGTGGGCGAAGAATACAAACGCGCTTTCCCCGCGCTCGAAGTTTTTTTTGCGCAGGTACTTGGAAGCCATCGAATACGGCGCTGGAAATGATTCCGTCGATAAGGAAATTCAAAGAAGAAGTCGCTAAGGAGAGCGAACCCCCTTAGAGACAAAATAGAACTTAGAGAGCAGAGAAAGAAAAAATTTTGTAACAACATTTGAAGAAAAAGCAGCTTTGAAAAATTTCAACCTTTTTGAGACCTTTTTCTCTTTGGGAAGGAATTCAATTCCAATTTCGTCACCACAAATCCCTTCTCATCACCCTTTCTCTGTCTCTCTCTCTGTCTCTTTCGCGGATTGGCGAGAAACGCAGAAGACTTTTGACGAGTTCGACAAAATGTCTGACGAGATGATGACGATGGACGAGGACGAGGAGATCGGTCAGGTGCGTTTTGTCGATTATATATATGTTCTCTGTTTTTCTCTGTTTCTCTCCCTTTTGATCGCAGAAATGGCGGAGAGATGATGATCATCACATCATATCGTCTTCATCGTCATCATCATCGCTGGTGGTTTCTACCTCGCGTTGTCGTGCGAATTGCCAAATCGCTCGAATATTCTTTTGTCCGTGTGTGCGAGAAGAGAGAGAGAGAGACGTCTCTCGCTCTCTCTCGTCGAAAGAGAGGACGACGATCAATCCAACGAGCGAAGACGGCTCTCGCTCTCTGAATGTGTCTCTACTTTTCTTTTTTGTTCTTCCTCTCTCTCGGGAGAGTGTATTATGTGGTGGATGATCGCAACAACTAACCTCCTTCTGCGTGTGTTTTTCGTTATTATCATGACAGGAGGACGCCTGGACGGTCATCTCGGCTTTTTTCGAGGAGAAAGGTTTAGTTCGACAGCAATTGGATTCGTTCAACGAATTCATTCAACACACGATGCAGGAAATCGTGGACGAGATGTCCACTTTTGAGATAAGTCCGGAACATCAACATGTTCCCGGGGAAGAGATGGATGAAAGCGAGAAGAAGACGGTGTCCGTGTCGTTTGGGCAGATTTACTTATCGAAACCGATGGTGACGGAAGCGGACGGGATGACGTCGACGTTGTTTCCGAAAGAGGCGAGGTTGCGAAACTTGACGTATTCGGCGCCGTTGTACGTGGATATGCGGAAGAAAATCACCACCGTGACTCAAAATAGCGAAGAAGAAGGTGGAGGAGAGAAAATTAACGAAGAAATTGAAGACATTAATAAAGTGTTCATCGGAAAAGTGCCGATTATGTTGCGCTCGGAGTATTGCTCTTTGCACGACCACACGGATAAGGAGTTGACCGAGTTAGGGGAGTGTCCGTACGATGAAGGTGGATATTTCATCATCAACGGTTCTGAGAAAGTATTAATCGCTCAAGAACGCATGGCAGCGAACTCTGTGTACGTGTTTATGAAGCGTCAACCGAGCAAGGTGTTGTATGTCTCGGAGTGTCGCTCGCAGCCGGAATCCGGTATTCGAGGCGCGTCGGCGTGTGTGGTGAAACAATTACACGGACAAGGTAAGAACTCTCGAGGTCCGTTACACGTGACGTTGCCGTATATTCGCTCGGATATCCCGATCTTTATCGCCTTCAGAGCGTTAGGCTTTGTGGCGGATAAGGATATTTTAGAGCACATCGTGTACGACTTTGGCGACAACGAAATGATGGATTTGTTGCGACCTTCGATCGAGGAGGCGCAAGTGATTCAGTCCCAAGCAGTCGCGTTGGATTACATTGGTAAAAGAGGCTCCGCGGTTGGTGTGGCCAGAGATAAGAGAATTAAGTACGCGCGTGAAATTCTTCAAAAAGAGTTGTTGCCGCACGTCGGCGTCGGGGAAGATTGCGAAACGAAGAAAGCGTATTATTTGGGATACATGATTCACCGTTTGTTGCTCGTTTCTCTTGGACGACGAAAAGAGGATGACAGAGATCATTACGGAAATAAACGTTTGGATTTAGGTGGTCCACTTCTCGCGCAACTCTTCCGTTCGCTCTTCCGAAAAGTCACCAAAGACGTTCGTCTGTATTGCCAACGGTGCATCGATTCAGGCAAAGAAATCTCGCTCACGCTCGCGGTAAAAGCAAAAACAATCACGCACGGTTTGAAATATTCTTTGGCGACTGGGAACTGGGGCGCGCAAGGCGCCGCCGACGTCAGAGCGGGCGTGTCTCAGGTTTTGAACAGACTCAGTTTCTCGTCGACGTTATCGCACTTGAGACGTATCAACTCGCCAATCGGTCGTGAAGGTAAACTTTCCAAGCCGCGTCAGTTACACAACTCGTTATGGGGTATGATTTGCCCCGCTGAAACGCCAGAAGGCCAAGCCGTCGGTCTCGTGAAGAACCTTTCGTTGATGGCTTTGGTATCGGTAGGCTCTCCATCCGCGCCGATCCTGGAGTTTCTCGAGGAGTGGACCATGGAAAACCTTGAAGAAATCTCACCCTCTGTAATTCCGCACGCTACGAAAATCTTCGTTAACGGTGTTTGGGTTGGCGTTCATCGAGATCCAGGAGACCTCGTGCGCACGTTGCGTGAATTGAGACGAAAAGTCGACATCACTACGGAGTGCGGCATCGTCCATGACATTCGCTTGCGCGAGTTACGACTTTGGACGGATTATGGGAGATGTACTCGACCGTTGTTCATTGTTGAAGATCAGAAGTTGGTCATGAAACGTTCGAACGTAGAGCTCTTGCAAGAAAAAGACGTCACCGGGTACACTTGGAACGATTTGGTCACCTCTGGATTCATAGAATACGTCGATACGGAGGAGGAAGAGACGACGATGATTTCCATGACCATCGAAGATTTACTCGCGGCGCAAACCGCCGAAGCTGCCGGACGGGGTTTGAACATTAAATACACGCACTGTGAAATCCATCCGTCGATGATTTTAGGTATTTGCGCGTCGATTATTCCGTTTCCCGATCACAACCAGTCGCCAAGAAACACGTACCAATCGGCGATGGGTAAGCAAGCGATGGGGATGTACGTCACCAATTACCAAACGAGAATGGATACGCTAGGGTACGTTTTATTTTACCCGCAAAAGCCATTAGTTACAACCAGAGCTATGGAATACGTGCACTTTCGAGAATTGCCGGCGGGTTGTAACGCCGTCGTTGCCATTATGTGCTACACAGGTTACAACCAAGAAGATTCCGTGTTGATGAACCAATCGTCCATCGATCGCGGGTTGTTCCGTTCCATTTATTACCGATCGTTCAAAGACGAGGAGAAAAAAATGGGATCGTTGGCGAAGGAAGAGTTGGAGAGACCCGATCGCGATTCGTGTCTAGGCATGCGTCACGGCACGTACGACAAACTCGACGAAGACGGTTTGATATGCCCCGGGACTCGCGTTTCGGGAGAAGACATCATCATTGGTAAAACGACGCCGTTGCCGGAAGACGACCCGATGCTTCAATCAAAAAGATTTACTAAGAGAGATTGTTCCACGGGCATGAAATCGTCCGAAACTGGTATCATCGATCAAGTGTTGTTAACTACTAACGACCAAGGTTTGCGATTCGTGAAGATTCGTGTTCGATCGGTGCGTACGCCGCAAGTCGGCGATAAGTTTTCCTCTCGTCACGGTCAAAAAGGTACCGTTGGTATGACGTACACGCAAGAGGACATGCCTTTCACCGCGCAAGGCATCACTCCAGATATCATCGTAAATCCGCACGCCATCCCGTCTCGAATGACCATCGGTCAGCTCGTCGAGTGCGTCATGGGCAAAGTCGCGTGCATGATGGGCAAAGAAGGCGACGCAACACCGTTTACCCCCGTCACGGTGGAAGATATTTCGGACATGTTGCACCAGTGCGGCTACCAAAAGCGTGGTAACGAAGTCTTATACAACGGACACACTGGGAGAAAACTCGACGCGCAAATCTTTATCGGCCCGACGTATTATCAGCGTTTGAAGCACATGGTGGACGATAAAATTCACTCGCGCGGCCGAGGTCCCGTCCAAATTTTGACTCGTCAACCCATGGAAGGCCGTTCGCGAGATGGTGGTTTACGTTTCGGGGAAATGGAGCGCGATTGCATCATCAGTCATGGCTCTGCTGCATTCTTAAAAGAACGTTTGATGGATCAATCGGACGCCTACCGCGTTCACGTCTGTCAGAAGTGCGGCTTGATTGCCATCGCCAACTTGAAAAATCAAACGTTCGAGTGTTGCAAAAATCCAAACGAAAGAACTGGCATCGTTCAGATTATGTTGCCGTACGCGTGTAAGTTGATGTTCCAAGAGTTGATGTCCATGGGTATCGCTCCGCGTCTCTTGACTTAGAAAAGACGACATACTACATATGAATGAAGAAAAAACAAAGAAAAAAAGAAGAAAGACTTAGCACATCAAATAAAATGACCCAACTTGTAGTAGAGAATATAAAAGTATTCAATTTAGATCATCGTTATCGTAAACATTATGCGTCATTTTTGCAGCTTTTTCGTACGCGCGTCGAACGACCGTTTGAGGAGACACTGATCTTTCATGCGTACCGCAACGATCGTCGTCCTCGTTTTCAACATCTCGAGAGTCATCCGTGCGCATCAACTTCATCGCCTCTAAATTCAACGCGCACACACCTCGCATGAACGCTTGTCTCATCGTCTGTTCCATCTGATTCGACCTCGCGTCTGTCTCTGCGAGCTTTTTGTTCGCAATTTCCAGCTGCCTTCTCAACGCTTCCGCGTCTCGATCAATTTCATTATTCGGCGTTGACCCCCCACCTAAGCCGCCGCCGCCTCGCATCGAAGCGGCTTGCGCAAACGCGTACGACGACTCGCTCGATCTTCTCTCTTTTAACGCTCTCGCAATCTTCGCGTTCTTTCTGAACGTGCAAAATGCTTTACTTAACACCATATTCTCGCGAATTCTCCTTCCTGGCTCGTTCGCTTCTTTCGTCTTCTCCCTCCACACTCTCAACATCCGCGCGGCAAATCGAGCGTTTCTCTTGAACTCACCTAATTTCCTCACCTTTTCCACCACGTTTAATTCAATCTCCACTTTCCGTTGCAACGCTTTCTCCAACTTTTGAATAGTTCCTTTCATCTGTTTCACTTCTCGATCGTGTTTTTGGTGCGTCCGGTGAAACCTCTCCGTCGCTTCTCGATGTATTTGCTCGATTTTCTGCACCACGCCGTCTCTCGCTCGAGCGAAATCGAACGAAATTCTATTCGCTTCGCTGTGGACGTCCACTTTCCACGGATTTGGAGGTTTATTCGTATTCATGGTCGTCGTCGTCGTCGTCGCGTTAGTGTTGTTCGAACACGACGAAAACTCGCTCGCGTTATCTTCCTCGAAGAAAATATCTTCCTCCTCTTTCGTGGCGTCGTCGTCCTCCCTGATGATCTCAACCGGTACCCGCCTCGGCGGCGCCATATTCGCGGGATCTTTCACGCGACGGACGGTTGTTGTTGTTGCTGCTGTTGTTTTTGTCGCGCGGGGCTTCTGGTTCGTTGCATGTCGCATGTGATTCGTGAAATGGGGAGACCCCGGAGGAGAAGCGGAGAAAGAGTTGCGACGAGAAGCAGCAGCAGCGCTCGAACTGACGAGCAGCGATTGCGAAGACGAGGACTTGAGATGATGCGACGAAAAGCGGGAGTCGTCGTCTGAATCGTCGTCGAGTAACAGCAGCGGAATAGTCGTCGTCGTTGACATTTTTTATTATGAGTGTATTCTTTTGTGGATTTTTTTTTTGACTTTTCTTTCTCGTCTTTTGGAAAAAGAAAGCGTTGACCATCGTTATAAAAGACATAACCTACGAGCTACTGGGTGTAAATTTTTTCAATTATTATCATCCATTCGCTTCCATTTCGAAAGCCATGCCACCTTCGCTTTCGCTTTCACTGTTCGCGTTTTTATACACGTTCGATTTATGTTTTGGCGTAAATTTCCATCCTTCCGGGGCTTTTCCTAATAATTTCTCGCACAAGTCCACCCAGACGGAGGCGTCGTCGCTGGCTAACATCGTCTCCATGTCGTCCCGACCGACGAATTTCGGAGGTCGTTGGGTCATGGAGACGTTGGGGAGTTGACCGTTGATGGTTTCTAATATACCAACTGGTGTGTAACGGTACGTGAAACTCATCCACTCGAGAAGAAATCGCCGAGTTTGTTCCACGCCGCGTTCGTCCGATCCCCAATGTTCTAAACCGAATCTGGCGAAATCTTTCAAAATTTCGAACCGCTCGTGACTGCTAATGTCCCAGTTGCGTTGTTCTTTGATTTCGGTAAATATCCACGGTTTCACTAAGGCACCTCGAGCAATCATACACGTGGCTATAGAATCTTGATTCTTCACTACGTTTTCTACGTAATCGTGGTACGTATAAATATCGCCGTTACCGATGATTGGCACCGAAGACGCGTCGGCGACTTTTCTGATGTACTCCCAATCGGCTTCGCGCGAGTATCTTTGCGCTCGCGTTCGACCGTGTAACGTTAGCGCAGATGCTCCCCACTCTTTGATTCTTGGTACAAACGTGTGCGCAACCCTCGACGTGTCTTTATACCCCATTCTCGTTTTAAACGTCAACGGCACGGAGCAAATCAAATTCGAGCTTCGAACGAGTTCTTCCATGCGCTTTGGTTTCTCGAGCAACATCGACCCCGCGCCTTTGTTACATATTAAATCAATAGGACATCCCATGTTAATGTCAATGAAATCGCACTCGATGGTGTCGTCTAACGCTTGGACGCATCTCCCCAAAGAATCGGAATGGCCACCGCAAATTTGGACGCCGAATATGTCCTCAGATTTATGTCGGCGCACCAACGCCCACTCTCTGGCGTCGCCTTTGAGTAAGCTCGTGGCTAAAGCCATCTCGCCGCACGTGATGTCCGCGCCTAGCGTTTTACACAATCGCCGAAACGGTAAATTACCGACCGTCGTTAACGGTGCCAGGTATAACTTGTTCTTGAAATCAATCGTCTTCTTCTCTTTCGGCTTGAGCAGTTGATCGACGGATGCCGTTTTTTTTTCGTCTTCTTTGTCAAAAGCTGGTTCCGAAGTAACGTTGTTGCTGTTGTTGTTGTTGTTGTTGTTGTTGCCGTCGTCGTCGTCATCGGAATACTCGTCCGCGTTTTCAGCGATGACTCTCTTCTCGTTCTCGCTTGTTTTCATTCTCTTGTATTTTTGTTGATGTTGATTTTTGCCGTCGTTGTTCTTCCGATTATTAGTATTGTTATCTCCTCCACCCCTCACCTCATCACTCGTCCGTAAACCCATAGCCTTCAAAATACCATCCGCGCGGCTAAAATCAAACGTCCTCCTCGCCAGTGCATATTTCACGTCGTTCGTCACGTCGTTCATATCGTCCCTCGGATTCGCCACCGGCGCCTCGAACAACGCAATCGCCTCGTCCTCGTCGTCCGGCGCTCCCCCTCCGAAATCGTCGTCGTGTGAACCAGAAAATCGACACGCGAGGCCAAACGGGCACATCTCGCTCCCAAACGGGCACCAGCCCGGTAAGTCTTTCTTCTTAATCTTTAGTCTGTAATAGTCCGCGTCGTGCGAAAATCGACACTTCTCGCCCTTCGCACAGGAGGACTTCAGGAATTGGAAACACATTTGCACCTCTTTGTCCTCTTGGTTTCTTCTCCCTCCTTTCTTCATCATCGCTTTCTTCATCTTTTTCGTGCGCTTTTGGAACCCGCCGGACGTTTTTCCTTTTTCTTTTTCTTTTTCTTCTTCGGTAGTCGCAACTCGCGTTTCCGTCGTCGTCAACCGTTTCACGCGTTTACAGATAAACTTTTCCTGCACGGGAACTTCGCCTCGTCTCACGCGCTCTTCCAGTGCGAGTGGTTTCCAAACAACGACGTTATTGCCATCATTTAGGTCGGCGTCGTCGATAGTATCGTCGCTTTTTGATGTCAGAGTCATCTCTGTGGTCGCGTGTTATACCGTTCGTCGTTTGTTTCCCTTTCCGTGTGATGTTTTTGGGGAACTTTTGGGGGAATGTCGCTTCATAAAGAGCGCTCGTAAGCGGGGAAGAAATGGCGCCGAATACGCAAAGGAGAAGAAGCAAAAGGATGAGGAGAACAAAACGCGAAAATGATGGTTGTGCTGCCGTTATTCAATCGCTGTCTTTGTTTTTCTTCTTCTTTTGCAACGCGGTGTTCTTTGTCTTCTTCTTCTCGATGACAACTGAGACGATTGGAAAGGTCGACGCGTACTCCTCTGGCGCGGGAAGTTGCGACTTTGACGGCGTTTTACACGGCCTTCCATCGACGAAACCGTCCGATTTGAATAATGACTTCACATTTACGCTCGGTTCACCCGGGATTAACGTCCCAGGCGCGGCCGTGTTTGCGCAGATTCTCGGGAAACGGAAATATAAAGGGTTCATGATATACGCGGTCGATGGGAAGACGAACAAACCAATTGGAAAGTGGCTGCAAAAGGACATGCCGGAACGCGCACAAATCCACCCGATGTGCGGGCCAACACACGCGACGCACGATATTTCACACTCGAAAGATGGGGGGCAAAAGAGAGACGTGTTACCTTGGGTGGTACCGGTGGATGTTCCGGAGCGCGTGACGTTTAAAGTGACCGTGGTGGAGGAGTACGAGACGTGGTACGCGTTTGAGATGAAGTACGAGAGAGGGAGCGCGAGAGCGGGAGGGGTGGACGGTCTGAAGCTGATTGAGGAA
>Ga0209091_10002061_pt1 | contig 17226 bp, 13 predicted proteins | sample ArcticOcean_MG_C_6_FD_187438 | JGI IMG/M metagenome (GOLD analysis project Ga0209091, IMG submission 187438) | Marine microbial communities from western Arctic Ocean - ArcticOcean_MG_CB8_128 (SPAdes) (version 2) | ecosystem: Environmental > Aquatic > Marine > Oceanic | place: Arctic Ocean...
AATCTTTTTGTTAGGGATATTTCTTGTAATTCTAATAATTTTTTATCTTCCAAATACAAAATAGTTATATCGTCAAGAATAGAGGTTATTTTCTTACTATCTAATGGGATAAGATTAAATTTTGGAGTGCTTAAACCAATTGATGAAGCTAGTTTATTTCTCATAATTGATTGATTCATTTGTAATTGTAACAACCTTTGATTAATTGCATTTAGCTCAATGGTTTTTCTATCGAGGTCTATTTGAGATGCTACGCCTGCTTCAAGTCTTTTTTTCATCATATTCATTACAGATTGTTTTAAGCGAAGCTCTACTTTTGATAGTTTTATAAACTCCTGGTTCTCTATGAAATCAAACAATTTGGTAAATAAACCTAGTCTTAGTTCCCAATTAGTCAGTTGAAAATTAATTAAAGCAAGTTGGGATTTGTTTAGAGATAATTCATGCCGGATCAATCTTTTATCTGCAGATTCAAATGTGAAAGAAAAACCCCCACCAAAAATTTTCTTTGTTAATTCTTTGCTTGTTGTTTCTCGACCCACTTCTAGTCCTATTGAAGTTGGAGGGTAAAGAATGGCAATAGCCTCATTAGTTTGAGCCATTTCCCATTCTATTTTAACTGTCTTTAGTTGTGGATTAAAAAATTGTTGAGTATATATGAGCTCTTTTAAGCCCCATACTTTAAAAGGTAGCTTAGCCTTGTCGTAACCGTTAGATATTAGAAATTGTGAAAATTCTTCATTGTGGATATCTGAATCTTTAATTATTTCAATAATTTTTTGATTATCAATATCTTTTTTATTGAAAGGTATATAGCTACAGCCACTTAGTATAAATATTATTATTAAATATGGCCTGAGTGACATAATAAATTATCTTTGTAAATTGAGTTGTTCAGTTCTAGTTGTCTTTATTATTTATTATATTCTAGGAGATGGCTTTTATGAACTTATATTTAATAATATTAAATGACATTGAATTATTGCTTTGCCAAGGCTTCTAAGCTGATATAATATGCCTTTTAAAATTTAGTTACTTTACGCGAGAGTGGCGGAATTGGTAGACGCACTGGTTTTAGGTACCAGCGCCGCAAGGCGTGAGAGTTCGAGTCTCTCCTTTCGCACCATATTTAAAGTTAGGAATAAAACAATGGCAGATGCAATTGAAAAAATTAGCAGTATAGAAAGAAGAGTTAAGAGTTTAGTGTCAATTTCACCTTTGCAAACAGAGATATCTAAAAGATATGATCAGCTCGGACGAACGGCTCGTGTTTCTGGATTCAGACCTGGAAAAGTGCCAATAGATGTTATTGAAAAGCAGTATGGTGCTGATATTAGAGCTGAGATATATGCTAAAGCTATAGAGATGAAATTTGGTGAAATAGTTAATATGAATAATCTTCGTGTAGCAGGAATGCCTGATATTCAGCATGCTCCTCTTGATAAAATAAATGATGATTTTGAATTTACTGCAACATTCGAAGTTTTTCCTGAGTTTAAATTGGGTGATTTCAAGTCTTCAAAGATTGAAAAGAAAGCTGTTGAATTAGCGGAAAGTGATATAAAAAAGACAATTGATGTTTTAATCAAGCAAAGAGCAGTATTTGAAAAGATAAATCGAGCATCTAAACTCGGTGATCAAATAACAGTTCAGCTTGAATCATTTATTGATAATGAACAAATTGAATCAACGGGTGAACAGTCTTTAGAGTTTGTCCTAGGCGATTCAAAGAGAATTAAGGCCGTAGATGATCAGCTTATTGGGATAAAAGAAGGTGAAACTAAAGAATTTGAAGTTCAATATCCAAAAGATCACAACCCAGCTCAGCTGGCTAATAAAAATGTTAAATATAAAATAAAATTGATAGAGGTTAGGGAGGCCAAATTACCTAAAATAGACTCAAATTTTGCAAAGAGTTTAGGGGTTGATAATGGCGATATTAAAATAATGGAGCAAGAGATAAAAACATCGCTAACTCAAGAGGTGGAGAAAAGAGTGAAGGCAGATCTCAAAAAACAAGTTTTTCAACTGCTTGTTGACTCCCACGAAATGGAAATCCCTAAGTCATTAGTTCTAATGGAAGTGAACCGCATGATGCATGCTGCAGGCGAAAACCTTAAGAAACAGGGCGCCGACATGAACGAAGTAAAGTTAGAGCGAGAAATGTTTGAAGAATCAGCAATAAAAACATGTAAATTAAGAATTGTTCTTGCTACTCTGGTTGAAAACAATAAGTTAGAGGCGAGCGAAGAGCAAATTAAATCTAAAGTTGTTGAGTTTTCAGCTAATTTTGATAATGTAGAAAAAGCAGAAAAGTGGTTTTATGATGACCCAAAACGGTTAGATGAGCCAACTGCACTTTCGACTGAGGATAATATTGTTGAGTGGTTTTTAAAAGAATGCAAAATAGAATCTAAGAAAGTCACTTTTGATGAATTAATGGCATTGCAGGTATAAGTATAATGAGTAATTCGAAGATAGAATCAATCAGTCGCTTTTCCCCAAATAATTTAGGCTATATTCCCATGGTTGTTGAACAAAGTGGGCGAGGCGAGAGGTCTTATGACATATACTCAAGATTACTCAAAGAAAGACTTATTTTTCTAGTAGGCCCTGTAGACGATATGACTGCTAACGTTGTGGTTGCCCAATTATTATTCTTAGAAGCTGAAAATCCAGACAAAGATATTTCTTTATACATAAATTCACCAGGTGGCTCAGTGACTGCAGGAATGGCTATTTATGACACAATGGAATTTATTAAGCCAGATGTTAGTACATTATGTATTGGTCAGGCAGCAAGTATGGGGGCTTTACTCTTAACGGCTGGAGCTGATAAAAAAAGATTCTGCCTTCCAAATTCTAGGGTTATGATTCATCAGCCTTTAGGGGGATTTCAGGGCCAGGCTTCAGATATTGAAATTCATGCAAAAGAAATATTATTTTTGAAAGATAAGCTTAATTCAATTTTATCGAAACATACAAAACAACCAATAAAAAAAATTGCAGAAGACACAGATAGAGATAATTTTATGAGTGCTGAGGAATCTGTGAAATACGGGTTGGTTGATCAGGTTATTGCCAGCAGGACTGAAGTTAAGTAAGGGTTTTAATGGCTGAAGAAAAAAAAGAAAAAACTCTCCTTTGTTCCTTTTGCGGGAAAAATCAAAATGAAGTCAAGAAACTCATTGCTGGCCCTTCGATATTTATTTGTGATGAATGTGTTGATTTATGTAATGACATTATCACAGAGGAATCAAAAGAAATAAATGAAGAATTAGAAAAGTCTGAATCTGATCTTTTAAGCCCAAAAGAACTCTCTAAATCACTTGGCGAACATGTAATTGGTCAAGATGAAGCGAAGAAAAGTATGTCTGTTGCTGTTTACAATCATTACAAAAGACTCAAAAACAATAAAAATGAGAGCGGTGATTTTGAGGATGTAAAGATTGCCAAAAGTAATATTTTATTTATCGGTCCTACTGGCTCTGGTAAAACATTGCTAGCACAAACTTTAGCAAACTTGCTTCAAGTACCTTTTGTAATGGCCGATGCAACTACGTTAACTGAAGCTGGGTACGTGGGAGAAGATGTTGAAAATATTATGCAAAAGTTACTTCAAAAATGTGACTATGATGTTGAAAAAGCCCAGAAGGGTATCGTTTATATTGATGAAGTTGATAAGATATCTAGAAAATCAGAAAACTCGTCAATTACAAGAGATGTTTCAGGAGAGGGTGTTCAGCAGGCATTGCTTAAACTAATTGAAGGAACAGTTGCCTCAGTGCCGCCTCAAGGCGGCAGAAAGCATCCAAATCAAGAATTTGTTCAAATAGATACTGCAAATATATTATTTATATGTGGAGGTGCGTTTGATGGACTTGAAAAAATTATTAGACAAAGAACTGAAAAAAATAGCATAGGTTTTGGGGCTGAGGTTCAAAGCAAAGATGACCATAGAACAATTAGTAATATTATAAAAAATGTAGAGCCAGAAGACTTGATTAAGTTTGGCCTAATACCAGAATTTATAGGAAGACTTCCAGTTATAACAACATTGGAAACTCTAGAACAAGAAGCCTTAATTCAAATATTAAAAGAACCAAAAAATGCACTAATTAAGCAATATAAGAAATTATTTTTGATGGAGGGCGTGGAATTAGAGTTTCGTGATGATGCTATTGATGCTATTGCTCTTAAGGCAATTGAGCGAAAAACCGGTGCACGTGGATTAAGGTCAATATTGGAATCAAGCTTAAAAGAGATTATGTTTGAACTACCAACAATAAATAATTTATTAAAAGTAGTTATAGATCAAGGCGTAATAAATAAAAATGAGAAGCCATACTTAATATATTCTAATATAGAAAAGCAAGCCAATAAGTAACTAGACTTGAATTAAATTAAATGGCCCCCATAATATTAATTCGTAATAAAATTTTAGAGAAGAAAATATAATGACAATAGAGATAAAAAATTTCCCAATGCTTCCATTAAGGGATGTAGTTGTCTACCCCCAGTTAGTAATACCTCTATTTGTCGGAAGAGAAAAGTCCATAAATGCAATAGAAAAAGCTAATAATGGCGATAAGAAAATTCTATTAGTAGCCCAAAAAACTGCAGGAAAAGACGAGCCTGAAATTAAAGATTTATATACTGTGGGAACTGTTGCAAGTATTCTGCAAATGTTAAAATTGCCTGATGGGACAGTTAAGGTTTTAGTTGAAGGGCATGAAAGAGCAAATATAAATAAATTTGATGACACTGGAGATTCATGGTCAGCAGATATACATTTAATTAAAATTAAAGAAAAGAAAGATAAAAATACGTTGGCTTTTATGAGGTCAGTTTTTTCTCAATTTGAGCAATATGTAAAATTGAATAAAAAGATACCTCCTGAAATCTTGACCTCTCTTATGCCAATAGATGAGCCTGGAAGATTGGCAGATTCGATTGCAGCAAACCTTACTTTAAAACTTTCTGAGAAGCAAAAAATACTAGAAACTTTCGAGATAAAAGTTCGTTTGGAGCTTATGCTTAAGATTATGGAATCAGAGATTGATATTTTACAGGTAGAGAAAAGAATTCGAGGCAGAGTTAAGAGGCAGATGGAGAAGTCGCAAAGAGAATATTACTTGAATGAGCAGGTCAAGGCGATACAGAAGGAGCTTGGCGAGCAAGATGAAGGGGCTGATCTTGATGATCTTGAAGAAAAAATAAAAACTGTGGGAATGACTAAGGAAGCTAAGGAGAAGTGCTATTCTGAATTTAAGAAATTAAAAATGATGTCTCCAATGTCAGCTGAAGCTTCAGTAGTTAGAACCTTTATTGAAACATTGATAAATTTGCCATGGACTGAGAAAACAGAAATAAATAAAGATTTAAAACATGCAGAAATAGATCTTGATAATGATCATTTTGGATTAGAAAAGGTAAAAGAGAGGATAGTTGAATACCTAGCGGTACAAAATAGGGTTGGTAAACTTAAAGGACCAATTTTATGCTTAGTTGGCCCTCCGGGAGTTGGTAAAACATCACTTGGAAATAGTATTGCCAAGTCAATCAATCGTAAATTTGTTCGGATGGCTCTCGGCGGAGTAAGGGATGAAGCTGAGATTAGAGGCCATAGAAGAACTTATATTGGATCTATGCCAGGTAAAATTTTGCAAAATATGACAAAAGTTGGCGTCAAAAACCCTTTATTTTTATTAGATGAGGTTGATAAAATGGGCCAGGATTTTAGAGGTGACCCATCATCAGCTTTATTAGAGGTTTTAGACCCAGAACAAAATCATACATTTACTGATCATTATGCTGAAATAGAATACGATTTATCTGATGTAATGTTTGTTGCAACTGCAAACTCAATGAATATTCCAGAGCCACTATTAGACAGAATGGAAATAATCAGATTGGCAGGCTACACAGAATCTGAAAAATTAAATATTGCAACAAAACATTTATTACCAAAGCAATTAAAAAACCATGGATTAAAAAGAGGCGAGTTAAATATTTCATCAAAAGCTATTAGAGACATAATTCAATTTTATTCTAGAGAAGCTGGAGTTAGAAAATTAGAGCAAGAAATATCAAAAATTTGTAGAAAGGTTGTGAAAGTTCTTTTAACAAATAAGAAAATTAATTCTGTATCTGTTAACAACAGAAATCTTGATGATTATCTGGGAGTTAGAATTTATGATGTTGGCTATGCAAATAAAAAGAATCAAATTGGTCAAGTTACTGGTTTAGCATGGACGCAGGTTGGTGGTGAGTTATTAACAATTGAGGCGGTAGTTCTTCCAGGTAAAGGAAAGACAATAATTACTGGAAAGCTTGGTGACGTTATGCAAGAATCTATTCATGCAGCAATGAGTGTCGTAAGAAGTCGAGCAGAAAAATTAGGTATTAATAACACATTCCATGAAAAAAAAGATATACACATTCATTTTCCTGAGGGAGCAACTCCAAAAGATGGACCAAGTGCTGGTATTGGTATTACAACAGCAATTATTTCGAGTTTGACTGGTATACCAGTCCGTTCTGATGTGGCAATGACGGGTGAAATAACTCTTAGAGGCGAAGTTTTACCGATTGGGGGCCTCAAAGAAAAATTATTAGCAGCACATAGAGGAAATATTAAGAAAATTTTAATTCCAGAGCAAAATTTAAAAGACTTAATAGAGATTCCTGAGGAGGTTAAGGGTAGAGTAGATATAATTCCTGTTAGATGGATTGATCAGGTAATTGAAATTGCCCTAACAAAAGAACCAAAAAGGTTAACAAAAGAACCAAAAGTTGTGCCTACTAAATCCAAAAATACAATCCAAATTGATAAATCAATAGCGCATTAGATTTTATGTTTTAATAGCTAGCTTTGTTTGCAACAATATTGTAAAATTACGTGCGAAATTTTTAACAATTCGGGTGCTTAGCTCAGTTGGTAGAGCGTCGCCCTTACAAGGCGAATGTCACAGGTTCGACCCCTGTAGCACCCACCATTGTTTAGGAGTGGTAGTTCAGTTGGTTAGAATACCGGCCTGTCACGCCGGTGGTCGCGGGTTCGAGTCCCGTCCACTCCGCCATAAATAAAGATAGACAAACAAATGTTTGCCTATCTTATAATAAGTAAAGAACCAATATGTTTTATATAGGTCAATCGAAGTATTACTTTAGAGAGTTTATTAAATATGTTAGAACAAATACGGAATAGAACTCAAACTACATTTGCAAAAGTTATATTAGCAATAATAATCATTCCTTTTGCACTTTTTGGCGTTGATTCCTATTTGTCATCAGTTGGGAATAATATTTATATTGCTTCAGTAAACGACGAACCAATTACTTCTTCAGAAGTAGAGCAAACCAAAAGCCAATTTGTGGCACAAATCGTCAGTCAGGACGAATCAACAGACCCTAAAGTATTTGAAACGCTAGAGTTTAAAAAAGCAGTTTTAGATAAACTAATAATAACAAAGCTTATTAATCAAGAGATTAAAAAATCAGGATTTTATATTAGTGATAGTCAAGTTGGAGTGTATATATCTGGTATGCCAGAATTTCAAAAAAATGGGAAATTTTCTCAAGAACAATACGACCAAGTTTTAAAAATTAATAATTTAACTCCCAAAAAATTTGATGACAGAATTAAAAGTGATCTGGGGACTCAGCAAGTAAAAGATAGCTTAAGAAAGATTTTTTATATACCAAAAAATAAAATCCAGAGCCTTGTAGACTTAGCTTATCAAAAAAGAGACGTAAGTATTTTTGAATTAAAACAGAATGACTTTAAAGACAAAATTGATCTTTCCGACTCTGCACTAAAAAAAGTATATGACGAAAGTAAGTCTTCATTTATGCGTCCTGATCAGGTTAAAATAAATTTTATTATTTATTCAGTAGCTGGAATTGTTCCAACTGTAAAGGTGCTAGATAAAGAGGTAAAAGATCACTTCACAAATAATATAAATAGATATCAAGCAGACCAAAAAAGAAGGGCAAAACATATATTATTTACTGTTGGAACTGATGTGTCAGCAGATGAAATTGATAAAATAAAAAGAAAAGCTCTAAATGTTCTTAAGAAAATTAAAAAAGACCCTAAGACTTTTAAAATTAATGCCGAAAAATATTCTCAAGATGCAGAATCTTCAAAGAATGGTGGAGATCTTGGTTTTTTCTCTAGAGGTGATATGACTAAAGCCTTTGAAGATGCAGTTTTTTCGATGTCTGAAAATCAGATTTCTGACCTTATTAAGACAGAATTTGGTTTTCATATAGTGATGTTAACTGATATAAAAGGTAAGGAAGTAAAATTTAAAACAGTTAAAAATCAAATTAAGGGAGAATTAATTTTCAATAAAGCACTTGCTGACTTTGGTTCCAATGCAGATAGTTTTGGTAATATTGTTTATGAGCAGTCTGAAAATCTTCAAAAAGCTGCTAAGAAATTTTCATTGAAGATTGAAAGCAGTGAATGGTTAAGTTTTGAGAATGCAAAAAAATTCTTTAATAATGAGGCATTTGCTCAAGCAATTTTTGATAAAAATGCTATAGATGAAAAGAGAAATATTCCTGCTATTGAAGCATCACCAAATAACTTAGTTGCCGCGAGAGTTGTTGATTTTCGTTCTTCAGCATCAAAACCCCTTGATGAAGTTAAGAGTTCAATTAAGGATTTTCTTATTGACGCAGAATCTCAAAGGCTTTTAATTGCAGCTGGTACTAAATTAATTGAAGATGTTAAGTTAAAGCCGAAGTCGATTGACTGGATTGACAATTTAATTATTGATCGCGTTGATAGGAAGGGTTTATCAGATCCTCTTATTAATGCAATTTTTAAAATGGATGACAGCTTGCTCCCAAGGTATTCAGGTCTTTATGATAGCAGGGGAGAATACATCATTGTTAAACTTAATAACGTAGCTACTGAAATAGTCGATGATAAAGACTCAATCGATACTTTTTATAATGAATATATAGCTATGATTCAAGAGGAGCTAGATTCTGCTTTTATTTCAGACTTGAGAGCTAAGGCGGATATTGACCTTAACCCTAATTTATTTGGTAATTTAAATTAATCAATAGATCCAGCAGCGGTAATATTCATTCCACCATCTACGTAAGTAATTTCTCCTGTAACCCCTGATGCAAGATCGCTGCACAAAAAAGCAGCAACATTACCAACCTCTTCAGTTGTTACATTTCTTTTTAATGCGGCATGACGCTCATTAAAATCATACATTTTATCAAAGTTGGCAATACCTGATGCTGCCAGAGTTTTAATAGGTCCAGCTGAAATTGCATTAACCCTGATCCCTTTTGTTCCTAAACTATGTGACATATATTTTACATTAGCTTCAAGACTTGCTTTTGCTAAACCCATTACATTGTAATTAGGCATTGTTCTTTCAGCCCCCAAGTAACTAAGAGTTAAAAGGCTCGAGTTTTTATTTAAATAAGGCACTGCCGATTTGGCGAGTGCAGTAAAACTATATGAGCTAACATTGTGCGCAATTGTAAAATTTTCACGGGTCGTTGATTCAATAAAATCACCATTTAATGCTTCTTTTGGCACGAATGCTATCGAATGAACTAGGATATCGAAATTATTCCATTCTTTTGCTAATAGTGGAAAAAGATTTTCAATATCTTCATCCTTTGAAACATCGCATGGTAAAACAATGGTTGAATCAAAATGTGAAGCAAGTTTCTCGACACGTCCTTTATGTTTTTCCATTTGGTAAGTGAATGCAAGCTCAGCCCCCTGTTTCTTCATAGAAGAAGCAATACCATAGGCAATTGATCGATCACTAAGCAATCCGAGTATTAATACTTTTTTATTTTTTAAGAAACTCATAATTGGTCTTTATTTAATAATTAGTTTTTATTTTTAGGGTCAAGTACATCCCTTAAACCCTCACCCAATAAATTATATCCTAATACAGTAATGAGAATAGCCAAACCTGGAAATAAAGACAACCACCAAGCAAATTGAATGTACTCTTTTCCATCGGTTAAGATATTACCCCATGAAGCAGTTGGGGCTTGAACCCCTAGACCTAAAAAACTAAGACCAGACTCTACTAGAACTGCGCTTGCAATACCTAGAACTGAGCTAACGATAATCGGCGTCATGCTGTTCGGAAGTAGGTGCTTTATTATTATTGAAAAATGATTTGAGCCCATTGTTTCAGCCGCAAGAACATATTCTCTTTGCCGAAGACTGAAGAATTCAGCCCTTACGAGCCGTGTCACCCCCATCCATGAAGTTAATCCAATAACTATCATAATATTCCATATTGACGGCGTAAGAAAAGCTATTACAGCTAATATTAAAAAAAAAGTCGGTATCGACAACATAATATCTACAAATCTCATAATCAACGAATCAACCCATCCTCTATAAAATCCAGCTAAAGCACCTAAGCAAACCCCAATAAAAGTTGCTATCCCAACGGCTACAAATCCGACAAGTAAAGATATTTGGGCCCCATAAAGCATCCTAGAGAAAACATCCCTACCAAGACCATCTGTTCCCATTAGATGATCAATTGACGGTGGAAATAATATGGAATTAATATCAATAAAACTTGGGTCATATGGCGCAATAATAGGCGCAATTAAAGCTAAAATTAAAATTGTTAGGATTATTATTAAGCCTGATAGTGCGAGTGGGTTTTTTAAAAAAATATTCATTTAACTAAGCCCTTTCTAACTCGAGGATCAGCCCAAGCATAGCCTATATCAGCAAGTAAGTTTCCTATTAAGGTAAGAAAAGAACCAATAGTCAGAATTCCCATAATTACAGGAAAATCCCTCATTAAGACTGAATCATAGAAGAGTTTACCCATTCCTGGTATGGCAAAAATTGACTCTGCAATTACAGATCCACCAATAAGTCCAGGAATAGAAAGTCCCACAATTGTAATAAGAGGAAGAATGGCATTTTTAAGCGCATGAACGAATATAATATTTTTTTCTCGAAGCCCTTTGGATCTTGCAGTTGTAATAAAGTCTTGATGGAGGATTTCTAACATCCCATTTCTTACATAGAGCGATATACCAGCAAGACCACTTAGGGATGATATTGAAACAGGCAGAATTAAGTGTTTTAATAAATCTATAAATTGTCCGAAACTAGAAAGGTTTTGATAGCCTAAGCTATGGAGACCCGATATTGGTAGCCATTGATTGCTGACTCCAGTCCAATACATCAATAAAAGTGCTAACCAAAAACCTGGAATTGCGAACCCGATAAAAACAATCAAGGTTATAGATCGGTCAACCCAGGTATTTTGACGAACTGCAGAAAGAGTACCAAGAAAAATAGAAATAGAAAAAATAATACAAATACCTAAAAGATTGATCATTAAAGTAATTGGAAGCGACTCTTGTATTAACCCTTTAATAACATTGCCAGATTTATCTGTTCGCTCCCATAAAACTGGTTTTTGGTGTGATGCAAAAGAATTACCAAAGTCTAGTTGAATAATTCGTTTTAACCACAAGCCATATTGAATAATTACGGGTTTATCAAGGTTATAAAGTTCTCTTAATTTTTGTCTAGATTCTTCAGATGCTTTTGGGTTAAAGGATGCTTCGGTCGATGTAACATCACCAGGAGCAAGGTGCATAATAAAAAATGACACAAGGCTTATTCCGATTAGCATTGGTATCATCCACAATATTCTTTTTATTAAGTATGAGGCCATTATCTCGCCGAAATTTCGTTTCTACGGAGAGGCCTTGGTACAAACCAATCGTAATTGTTATGATAAATCCCTGCTGGCGGAGCAGGATTCTTAATCCCTTTGACCCTTTTATGAATTGCACTTAATCCGTAACCTGCATATAGATAAATGATTGGAGAATCTTCTAATAGATATTTTGAAAATTCATGGTAAATTTCCTCACGCTTAAAAACGTCTAATTCTTTTCGACCAAGTTCAAGTAATTTATCAACATTTTTATTAGAATATCCAAGAAAATTAAATTGACCAGGCCCTTGTTGAGAAGAGTGCCATATATTGTATTGATCTGGATCAAGAGATAAGCTCCATCCAAGAACAACAACATCAAAATCACCAGTCTTTATAAATCTATTCACAAAGCTTGCCCATTCAATAACCCTTATTGAAACCTCAACCCCAATCTCTTGCAATCTTTTTTGTATTACAACTGCTGTCATTTCTCTTTGTTTGTTTTGATTTGTAATAATTTCAAATTTTAAAGGTTTGCCGTCCCTTGTAAGTGAACCATTCTTATCTTTTATATAACCAGCATCCGCTAGTAATTTGAGAGCTTTTGATGGGCTATAAGGGTAAGGCTTTAGTTTTGGATTATTCCATCTTGTACCAGGCTTATAAGGGCTAGAAATTGGCTCTCCCAAGCCTAACAGAACACCTTTTATAACCTCATCTTTATCAATCGCATAATTAAGGGCTTGTCTAACTCTAATATCATTAAATGGAGTTTTTTTAAGATTGAAGCCAAGGTATGTATATCCGTTTCCTAGCTCCTTATAAAGTGCAATTTTTTGTTGCAAGTCTTTTCTTGCTGGAAATACTCTTTGATACTGAATTGGGTTAATACTCATTAGATCAATATTGTCAGCGGTAAGCTCTAAAAATTGGGACGATGTGTCAGGAATTATTCTTGAAATTAGTTTTTTAATTAGAGGAGCCCCTAACACACTATTTTCATTGGTCTTAAGTGTTACTTGTTGCCCGCTTATCCACTTATCAAGTTTGTAATAGCTTGACCCAATTGGCTTTCGAGAAAAGAAAGTGTTGTTGATGTCTTCATCTTTTAAAATATGTTGAGGAAGAATATGCAGCGAGGTCCATGTATCAAGAGCTGGTGCATAACTGCTTTCATAGGTGACCTTGAAAGTTAGGGAGTCGGGGGTAGAAGCCTTTTTAACAAGCTGATAATCTGAGGCATAAGGGGTTCTGGTATTAGAATTGGTTATTAATTTCCAAGTGAATAACACATCTGCACTAGTAAGTGGTTGACCATCAGCCCATTGAAGACCCTTTTTTAATTTAAAAGTAATTGTTTTTTGATTATTTGAGATTTCCCAACTTTCTGCAAGATCCGGTGCGTAATTTAAATATTCATCATATTTAAGTAACGAATTGAATATATTTCCAGCTATTGCTGATGAAGCTGAATCACCAGCAATCATTGCAATAAGGTTGCTAGGTTCTCCAGCCATGGCATTGATGAGACTTCCACCAGAACTATTTATAAATTTTTTATTATAATCAATTACTTCAGAAGTATCTTTCGAGCAACTTATTAGAAGTAATGACGAGAGAAAAATAGTAATAAAGTTAGAAGATAGAGATTTTTTTTTCATATGTACATAAAATAAATTATTTAGGAATATCCAAAGTATCTCCTATGATTATTCTATCTGTTCGTAGTTCATTAAATTCTTTAATATCTTTAACTGAAATATTATATTTGTCTGAAATATGGCTTAATGTTTGACCAGATGAAATTTTATGTGTAATTATTGACGAGTAATTATATAATTCGTTAACATTGCTAGGGAAGTAGGTAGTTATTGCATCTTTATTGGGTATCAAAATGGTACTATTTCTTCTAAATGATTTCCTACGCTCTAAGCGATTAACTTGAATCAGTATTTTTCTATCAATCCCAAATTTTTTAGCAACTTGTGCAACACTTTCTTTCTTTTTTGGATTGTATGAATCCCAGTTTGAAAAGGGTTTATCGTAACTATGAAGATTGTAGTTAAATATATGAATATTCTGATAGGGTAAGTTTATATTTTGAGGCACGTTCTTTACATTTATAACGGGTCTTTTATGTTGTGGGTTTAACAGCCGAAATTCCTCAATTGATATCTCAGCAAGCCTGGCAATAAGTTGGGTATCAATATTTTGATCAACCGTAACAACCTCGAAATATGGTTGATTTTTTATATTAGGCAAATCTAATCCATATTTCTTAGGATTACTTATAATATTTTTTATAGCAAAAAGTTTTGGCACATAGTTTTTTGTTTCTCTTGGCAATCTGAGACTATAGTAGCCTGTTGGCTTTTTATTTCTTTTATTTCTTTTGATTGCTCTACCCACTCTTCCTTCCCCAGCGTTATAGGAGGCAAGTGCTAACTCCCATGTTCCAAATTCTTTGTGTAGTTTTTCTAAATAATTTAAAGCAGCATTCGTTGCCTCCATTACGGTTCTTCTATTATCAATCCACCAGTTTTGTTCTAGTCCATAAATTTTTCCTGTAGATGGAATAAATTGCCACATACCCGCCGCTTTTTGTCTTGAGGTTGCTATAGGGTTATATGCACTTTCTATCATTGGTAAGAGGGCTATTTCCATAGGCATATTTCTTTTTTCAACCTCGCCAACAACATAAAATAAATATTTTTCGCTTCTTTCAAGCATTCTTTGAAAGTATTCTGGCCTTTTTGAGTACCATTTTTCAAAGTTTCGAATTCTACGACTTGGCCTTTCCTTCATTTTATATCCGTTATTAATTCTAGGCCAAATACTATATTTATAACTAGTTTTGTTATTAATATCAATTTTTTCCAGGCCAATAACTGTTATTTTTTGTCCTAATGCATTTGTTTCAGATTGAGCACTTGATATTATTGAAAAAAATAGGATTAATACTAAAGTTTTTAACAATAAGCCAGTTTTAAAATTCATCTTTTCTCTTTCTAATTAGTTTAAATTCTTCACTTGTTTTTACTCTAAGAAAAGGATTTGTTTCAAGCTCTTCTTGAAGTAGGGATGGAATAGTAATTTCTACATCTTGCAGCTTTTTGCAGCGCTCATTTAGCTGATGATTGTCTGCGTCTATAGATAATGCAAATTGAATATTTTCTTTAGTATATTCATGTGCACAGTATACTTTTGTATTAGGTGTAAGCGAAGAAATTTTCGATAATGACTCAAACATTTCATCATATGTTCCTTCAAATAATCTTCCACAACCACATGCAAATAGAGTATCTCCACAAAATAAATGCTCACTATCAACATAGACTATATGATCTAAAGTGTGGCCAGGTGTCTCAATTACATTAAATTTAACATTAGTTCCATATATTGAGACTACATCATCTTCTTTTGCAATTTGATATTTAAATTTAAATTCAATATTTTCTGGCGCATAAATTTGAACATTAGGGTAATTTTTAATTAGCTCTTCAACGCCCCCTATGTGATCATGATGTTTATGAGTAATTAGTATTGCTTTTAAGTCAATTTTTCTCTCTTTTAGTTTTTTAAGAACCGGTTTAGCATCTCCTGGGTCAACGATTACTCCATTGAGATTTTCTTGAATCAACCAAATGTAGTTGTCCTTAAATGCTTTAATTGGAAGTATATTTATATTATTGTTTTGATGTAATGTTGAATGCATATTTACCTTAAGTTTACCTTGTTTTTATGTTATTTTTAGAATTATGAATTGGTTTAAATCAAAAACTGCAAAAAATATTATCACACAAGAAAAAATAATCGTTGATAAGATTGTTGAAGATAAGTTTGGTTATTTTGCACTTCAATTAGGAGGACCCTTTAACGACTTCCTTGAGAGCTCTCGAATTACTAAACATCTTTTTAATTGCGGAATTTTGAAAAATATTTGTTTTGATAATTCCTCTATTCCATTTGCGGAGGAATCAATTGACTTAATTATTTGCCCTCATTTTATTGAGCAGGGATATAATAAAGGTATGTTTGATGAGCTTTTTCGGACAATAATTCCTGGAGGACATCTAATTATAATTTCATTTAATCCTTTTAGTTTTGCAGGAATTAGAAATTTTTTCTCATTTAGCACACAGTTTCCTTGGAATTCTAAATTCGTTAGTATGTCTTTAGTGCAGCATGAATTAAAAGAGTCAGGGTTTTCTATTTGTGAAGCCCAAATTTCAAATTATCAGCTTATATTTTCAGACGATAATTATTCCTTTAGCAAAAAGCTTGAGGATATTGGGAGTCGTTGGCTACCTCTCTTTGGTAACTTGTATTTTATAGTTGCACAAAAAAAAGTGATAAGCCTCACCCCAATTAAGCCGAAGTGGAAGAATGTTAAAAAAACAACCGTTTTACAAGAAGAATCTCATTAAATTATGATTAATATTTATACAGATGGTGCATGTAAGGGTAATCCTGGCCCTGGAGGATGGGGAGCTTTGATTATTGAAGGTGACACCAAAAATGAAATATATGGTGGTGAAGCCGATACTACGAATAATAGAATGGAGATTCTAGCAGTAATCATGGCTTTAAAAACCATAAATACTGGAAGTGGAATAACAATTTTCACTGATTCAACATATGTACAAAAAGGTATTAGCGAGTGGATTGGTAAATGGAAAACTAATGGCTGGAGAACGAGTAACAAAAAAGATGTAAAGAATAAAGATCTGTGGGTCCAGTTAGATAGTCTAAGTTCCGAATTTTCAATAAACTGGATGTGGGTAAAGGGACATTCTGGCCACCCAGAAAATGATAGGGCGGATTATTTAGCTAATAAAGGAGTTGATATGGAAGGACCTATACTATGAGACAAATATTTTTAGATACTGAGACTACCGGTCTTGACCCCAACCAAGGACATAGGATTATTGAAATTGCAGCAGTTGAAATGAATAACCGTCAGTTAACAAAAAATCATTATCATACTTACCTAAACCCTAATAGAGATATAGATCAAGCTGCACAGGAGGTGCATGGCATAACTTCAGAATTTCTTCAGAACAAGCCTTTATTTAAAGATATTGCATCTGAATTCCTAAATTTTATTAAAGGATCTGAAATCATTATTCATAATGCGCCTTTTGATGTTGGATTTCTTAATATGGAACTAGGAAAGGTAAATTTAGATAAATTAGAAGCGCATTCAGCCTCTATTTTTGATACATTAAAACTAGCTAAAGAAATTAGGCCTGGCCAAAGAAATAATTTAAATGCTTTATGCAAAGCTTATGATGTGGATAATACTTCAAGAGCTTTTCATGGGGCACTTCTTGATGCTCAATTACTTGGCGATGTTTATCTTGGAATGACAAGGGGGCAGGAAGCATTTTCAATTGATTTTATTCAAAGCTCTGAGAGCATAAATCTAGGAGATATAAATCAAGATAGTCTTATTATTACAAATCCTAATAATAATGAATTAAAGGCACACGATGAATTTATTTCCAATCTAAAGACTAATAACAAA
>Ga0209091_10002064_pt1 | contig 17218 bp, 16 predicted proteins | sample ArcticOcean_MG_C_6_FD_187438 | JGI IMG/M metagenome (GOLD analysis project Ga0209091, IMG submission 187438) | Marine microbial communities from western Arctic Ocean - ArcticOcean_MG_CB8_128 (SPAdes) (version 2) | ecosystem: Environmental > Aquatic > Marine > Oceanic | place: Arctic Ocean...
GTTAGCTTCATTGTGTTGAGTTACATGAGGAAAAAAAAGAATAGTAATTCCTATCGTTTCTCACTTTACTCAGCAACTCAGATGAAAAGAAAAAGAATAGGGGGATCCACCCACAAACTATTTTATAGGTCGCTGCTATTACAGTTTCTTTTTCCTATTTTTTGTTGAGTACTGAGAAGGCCCAAACTCCAAACCTTCTCTGTTTCTCAATAGATCAATGGTATTTCGCATTCTACAATTCTCATCAATCAGATATTCGACCAATTTCAGCAGCAGTTTTTCTAAGTTTTTTTTCTGCATTAAAAAAATGGTTTAATAGTTCCTTTAGAATTATAGATAACACCAAGCTCAGTATCTGTTTTTTCCCTAAGGTTGTTGATCCAATAATTTTTTGCACTTTCAGGATCAGCAGCTTCTGCGTCATACATTGGTGGTAGCATATAAGCTCTAGGTCTTTCACCATTATCTAATCTTACTTGACGAGTCTTCTCCCCATTTTTCCAAACTACACATCTTGTTTTAATCCATTCTAGGATTGTATCTAATGCTGACTCTTGTTTGAATCCTGCAGTAACTGCTCTATGTAAATCAACAGCAACAATCATAAAATTAAATACTCTCCATTCAGAGCTGCCTTGTCTTCTGAACGGCCCACTTTCTGCTGCTCTATGTTCATCAAGCCATTTATGGATTGGGTGACCTGCACTTGCTGCAAGTTCAAGCATATCGTCTGTAACTGGCGCTCTTCCTTTATACATATCAGGATTTTTTATTTTTAATTCCATCAAATGTTTAAGTACAGAAGCTGACCCATTTTCATTGTTTAACCAGTTCCATTTTGGCTTCCAATATTCCTCACCCCTGATTTTTTCAGCAAGTTTAGTTACATAATACCTTCTTTCTCCATTATCTATATTCATACAGTCTTCGTGATTAGATATAAGCAAGAAATTACAAGTATTAGGGTAGTCAAATGGCCTTCTAAACTTTTCTTCTATATGAGCATATGGCTCTGTAATTAGATCCTTTATCTCCTCAGACATTTCCATTTTTTTATTATAATTTTTAGAAATAAATATTTCATTCACCACAGCAAACTGTGCTCCTATGATCCATGAATTAAATCTACCCACTACATTTTTATATTTTAAGTTAGGTCTGATATTTTTTATTCCATAAAGGTCAGTTAAGATTCTGGTAAGGTAATTTTTACCAATACCTCGTGCTGTACTAATCCACAACGGACACCACATGGCTTTATCACCCTGATTCTGTAAACACCAAGCTAAGTATTGTTCAGTTTCAAAACTTCTGTCCTGATCTTCAAACATATTTTCTAAATTTTCAGTCCAATGTTTGACACTACCATCACGACCAATGATTGAAGGCCCCTGATATCTATTTGCTCTTACAACTCCATTAACTTCAACTAATCCTTTTTTTCTTTTTGGATTATATTCAAACTCATGAGCTCTATTAAAAGTTTCTTGTTTCAATAAATATGTAGATGGATTTTCTGTACCAATCTTCAAGTAAGCTAAATTGTTGTTAAAGTTTCTTAGTGGAATTAATTTGTCAGCTCTAAGATCAAGAATTTCATCAAGCTCTTGTATGTAACACAAGTCTTCACTCATTGAATTCAGTCGCTCTGCCTTCGACTCTTGTACTTCCTTCTTAATTTTACTTAGTTTTTGTTCATTCCATATTTCTTTATAACCTTCATTAACTTCAGCATAAGCTGCAGCATTACAAATAATACTATGAACATCTGTTCCGTCAGGTGTTTCATCTGCAATGTCCCAACCTTTAGGCCAATCTTCAGGTATATCTACCCAACTAATATTTTGTATTGGATATTCTAAGTCTTCTACTAGGTGCATAGCCAACTTATGCATTGCCTCTCGTCCCTTAGCATCATTGTCTGGTGAAAGAATAATCTCATCTCTACTAAGTAGAGGTGCCCAATCATTTTTTAAAACACAATAAGTTCCACAACTCCATGTAGTTACAGGAATTAAATTTCTTGCACCATAATGAGCTGCAGCCTTTTCACCTTCAGCAACAAGTACTCTATTTGTTTTTGCTACTTTTAGTTTCGGTAAGTTCCATATAACTCTTGGTTCAGGTGTTGCTTTTGCAATCCATCTTTGAGAATCGTCAACACCATTCTTCCATTTGCTATGTAGTATGAATTGCTTTTTTTCCCTAGCCTCATCAATGTACTTTCTTTCAACAATAAATGAAGTATGTCCATCTTCTGTTGCATAGGTGTAGTGAGTGTCGTAACCTTTTTTCTTTTTTTCTCTAAGGTTTCGCTCATTGGTGAAATCAAATGATGAGGGTTCTTCACCTTTTCCTGCGAGTATATTGGTGTAATTGGTGCTGATTTTTTTATCTTTAATTGGTGCTGTTGTTGACATTTGTCCGTTCCTTTATTGTAAGTTAATGTTAAAATTTCTCTTCTCATTTCCGTTCTCTCTTTCCATTGGTTAATGTTTCACCCCTTTTGTTTCTTTAAGGTCATGCTCTTCTATTTCTTCAAATGCTATGTCCATACATGGCTTACACATTCCTGAAATTTCGTATTCTTCTTTGTCAGCTTTAGTCATAATTTTTTTGACTATTTTTCTGCCACAATAGGTGCAAACCTTTTTACGCTTTGCTTCCTTCATTAATTCTCTAAGTTTCCATAGCTGTAAATTAGATTTTCCTTCAGCAACATCTTTCAAGTAGTCTGCAGCAGCTGCATCAATTCCTGAGTCTGTTTGATCAGGAAATACTTCCGTAAATAGTTCTTTAAGATTTTTTTTCCGTTCACTCATAATATTATTTTAAATTTTTAGTTGCTAACAACCTCGCTCTAATGAGGTCACGATCATCTAGCGTCATGTACTTCATTGTATTTTTTATATTGGAAACTTCGTTTACAGTTAAAGGTGCAGCGTTTGCATTGTATGTAGTTGGTTTTTTTTCAACTAATCCTGCTATGCCCGTATAGCTAGTTTCATCTAATAAGTTCAGAGCGTCTTCTGCATATATTCTTTTTAATCTATTCTCAGCAGCTGTCGTATTAGCATTAGCAATGTATCTTTCCTCAGCTTCACGCTTAATCTGAGTCATATCTGGGCCATTAAAGAGTACTTTTGGCTGTATGTTAGCAGTAGGTGTTGCTGCCTTTTGCTGCTTTAGCTTCTTCTCAAATGAGGCTCGTCTTTCCTTGTTTTTCTCAATACGCTCTTGCTTCTGTTCTTCTAATTTTTCTCTATTTTTTTTGATCTTTTGTTTACGCTGTTCTGCATTCCAAGTACCTTTTTCTTGGGGAGTCATTGTTGAATAAATAATATCCCAATCTGATTGTGGTTTTTTATCTTTGAATTCTTTTTCATTTGCAGCAACTAATTTTTTAAACACGCCTCTACTATCTGGCTGAACTGCTAGCTTCTCTAATTGTTTTTGTCCTGCAATTCTTTCAGCTCTAGTTGGTACTGTTGGATCTGGAGTTGCACCACCATTTGCATATCTTCCTCTGGTAACTCTAGTAGCAGGATCTGCTATAATATTATCTTCAAGCTCAGATAAGTTTAGTAGTCTTCCCCTAACAACTGGGTTGCTAGGGTAAGTATCTTTATTCATTGAATCAAATTGATTCTTTTTAAAATATTCTGCTTCACGCTTAATGACAGCTTCCTTCATTTCTGTATTAAGATTTAAAAGATCAGACTTCTGTTTAACTGTATTAATGCTGTCATCATCAAGCATAGTTTTTGTGAAGTGGTCTATGCCTTCTGCTGTATCGTAATAATTAAAGCCACCTACTTTTTGAATAGGAGCTCCTGCTGCTGTCTTTTTTTGATAATTTTTATCCTGTGTATCGTCTAAATCATTGGTAACTGGGTTATAAATGTACCTCATTACAACTCACCCTTCTTGTGCAGCTTCTCATAAACATCAGCTAACTTATGGTCTAATTTATCAGGACTAAGGGATCTAACTGTCTTATCCTTGTTATACTTCTCATTTTTTCTTTCATATGAATCATGATTAGCTTTACCTGAATGATACAGTTGATTTTCTAAATGCCACTTATCACCACCATTCTTTTTTCTCATGTCAGGCCACCAACCATTATCTTTTAATGATGAAATCACTTTCTGCATTTGTTTATTCAATGACCAAATTGCAGTTTGTTTGTTTTTATCAAACCATTCTTCAAAATTTTTAATGTTATAAATTACTTGGTGATTGTGTGGTGCTGTAAATGCAACATCACTTCCGAATTTTTTTTCTTTTCTACAACGCTGCAATGTTCTTAAAGGAATTGCATAAGCTGCTGCTATTTTTTTCTCTGTTGTATTAATAGGATCCATTAGTTAGATCCTTTTTTTTCTGCTGCTTTAATTCTATTTATGTAATCTGTTAAAGACTCATTTTCTAAGACATCAATTTTCCTAACCCAAGAATCAATTAAATCTCCATAGTCTTCTGCAAGTGTATCACCAGTAACACCACCTGAATTTAGTTTCTGCCTTCTGCTGCTAAGAAATTCTTTAAATGTTAAGTCTGGTTTTATCTTAACTGCTTCCTCGAATTCTTTTAGTAACCCAGTTGATAAATCTAACTCAAACTCTTCAACTCCAGTTTCTGACGCTAACTTTAACAGTTTATCTTTTTCTGAATTATCACCTCTAGCTTCAAGGCGTTTAGCAATAGACATTACTTAACACCCTTCTTTAATAGGGATCGTTCAATGTCCTCAATGTTGTAGAGTATTATTCCACCTTTTTTTGTACCTTCTTTTCTACCTTGAACAACATAAGGTAATCCATAATCTCCCCATCTTTGTCTAGCTAGTGTGTGTCTATTTATTCCATAAATATCTGAAACTTCTTTTTCTCTAAGATATTTTCTGTTTTCTAAGTTCTGTTTTGTCATTCATAGCTTAGAACATCTATGAGTCGCTATTTCATTATGACAGTTGGGAAATGTAATACTTTAAAATAAGTCTTCTCTAACATCTGAATCCCACAACACGAATGAAGGAGTTCTTTTGTGTGCATGATTAGCATTCTCGTACAGCTTCTGATCGCTGAATTTTTTATATTTAGGTTCTATTACTTCAATCTTTTTTCTTAAATTAATTATTCTTGATCGTGTTGATAGCTTACTCTTCTTTTTTAGCGTGTCGTAAATCAAGCAACCAATCCTCATTGTTGATGTTTTAGTTTTGTATGTATTACCTCTAGTCTTCTGTGTGTAATCAAAAATTTCTTTAGGGGTTACACCTAGAGTTTTTGCATAATCAATAACTTCCGACCAATCATTCTCATCTACAAAATGATCTTTAGGGTTACCACCTGCTGCAGCAACCATAGCCGATATAGTATTAGCTCTAGGCTTCTTTTTCCGTTCCATGCTTCAGTTATATAATATCTACTTCTTAAACTGAACAACTTTAGGAGCTTCTATTGTTTCAGAATCTATCTGATCTAATGCGTCTGAAACATCTTCACCTAATATTTTTGCATATCTTTGAGTAGTTTTAATTTGAGTATGCCCTGCAAGTTTTGAAACTAATAGGATATTTTTAGTTTTAGATAGTGCATGAGTTAAGTAAGTATGTCTGCAATTATACATAGGGATATGCTTAATACCCAAGTTCTTCAGAATAGTATTCCATGTACCTGCTACAGAATATAACCATGGTCTAGTATTTCTTTTGCCTACATTATTTATTTGTCCAAACCATTTAGAAGGAAATACATAATTATTTCTTTCATCATTATGTTGGAACGGGGAGTGAGGCTCAAATCCCTCAGCCCTAATTGCTTGTAACAACTTTAAAACTTTTGGCCCCATTTTATATTCCATTTGTCCAACCTTACTGTCATCTAAATATAACTTCTTTTCAGGAAAAGATATTTGAGTCCATTCAACAGAACCACCTTCGGATCGATATCTTCGGCCTGTCAATAATGAATAGGCAATCAAACAACATGAAACTACGGATAGTTTATTATTTGTATAATAATCCATGTTCAGTCTAGCTTCCTTGCGCTCATCATATTTAAGCACATGGTTTAAGACTGCTGTTTTCTGAACTTTAGTTAATATTCGATTGTCTTCTTTTTTGTCGTACAACTCATCTTTCTTAAATTGTGCAGGATTATGTTTTTGAAACTTCTGCTCTATACCCCAATTAAAAATAACAGATAACATTTCAACTAATGCATTGGCCTGAGATTCTGTCTTAGTTCCAATCCAAGCGTGCCATTCTTTCATAAAATCTTTAGTACATTCAGATAATTTTTTATTAGCTATTTTAAGTTTAGTTTTTGCATACATGGCTCTAAGGATAGGATCATTAGACTCTTGATATATCCAAGACGCAACATTAGTTCGCCACTTCTTTTGTGTACTTGGTTTATATCTAGGCGCTTTTAATGCTCTATCTAGGAAAGCTTTAACAAGCTCAGCAACAGTTAGTTCACCTGATTTTGAAATCTTTATTTCAATCGGAGAGCGACCATTCATAACTTCAGTAGCTATTTTCTTGGCTGTATTTCTTGCCTCTTTAACATTAACTGATCCAAATAAGCCTAACTTTTCAAGGCCCTTTTTTTTATCTTTTGTTGTGTAAGAATAATAGAAAGTCTTCTGTCCACCTTCAAATACAAATATTCTTAAACCAATAACTTCTGAATCTCCGATTGAATACCGAACATTCTTTGGCTTCAAAGATTCAATTAATCTATTTGATAGTAAAGTTCTTCTGTCTGCTAATTTCTTCTTTTTTACTTCTGTCATTTCCGTTCCTTCTGTTAGAGCGAGTGCTACAGCACGAGCTATTAATTATGTCTTCTTGTTTAGAATAGAAAATGGAGCTACGCATTATGACAAAGAACAAATGTAATACTCTTTAAGCAGTTCAACTGTGGTTTACCGAGAATCCTCAATACCCTGCTTATGTTCACCATTAACTTTCTAGTGTTATCGGGAAATAAGTCTTATAATCTTTAACTAAAGGGTAGAATATTCGTCTAGCCCTATGTTGACATTGCAGGGGTAGTTGGAGCGTAACCAACACGGCCCACCACTTAAAAATTATCTTTATTTGATAAGTATTTAAAAATGATATAACAGATTAATTATTTTGGGCCTGTAGCTCAGTTGGTTAGAGCAGTACACTCATAATGTATTGGTCCCAGGTTCGAGTCCTGGTGGGCCCACCAAAATTTATAAAATTAACGTTTAGAAATTTATTTGTTAGAAAATTCCTCTAAAGTCTTAAATAATGATTTTATATCTCCATCATTAGAATTTAAAATAGATGCAAACTCTTCTTTTTGTGTTCTGGCCAGGCTTAAACCCTCAATGATTAAATCTCTTATTACAGGGTTTTGTTTATCTTTAGTATATATTCTCCAATCAATTTTTATTTCTGGTCTTTGATCAGTTGCTTTTAGAAGACTATTTACCATGGTATAATTTTCATTAAGTACCTCTTTGCTGTAAACATCAATTTCTGGATTAGTATATTCTGCCAGTCTACTAGCAAAGCTTTTTAAAAAATATTCCTCAAATAATAAAAGGTACTTGTTTAATTCATCATCATTTAAATTTTTTCTAGTAGAGCCGATGGCATAAAATCCTAATCCTCTAATATCAACCGTGTCTTTGGCAATTGATTTTAATCTTTCTTCTTTTTCTTCTTTAGTTATATTTTCAGATAGCAGTTTTGACGCTCTATTAACTGTTGATTGAACAAAAACATCTGCTTCAGTTGAATAAACTTTATTAATATTTGTGAAAAAAATTATAAAAAAAGTTAGAAATATTATGGCTTTTTTAGGAAACATTATATTACCTCTAGTTTAATTGAATTTATTTATAAATTATTGAGTCTCTATCTCTTCCCAGTCACCTTCATACATAATCTCAATTGTTGGATTTGAGTTAGCAATTTTTTGCTGTCTATCTTGTAGGTATAAGCTTTTAACTGAGGCATAAAAATCTAGTGAATTTTTTTCTAAATTATCTATCGAATCCAAATTTTTTGCCCTAAAATCTACTCCTGAAATAACTTTTGTCGTCGTGTATAGAGACTTAGTTAAGTATTCGTTATTTCCATGTGTAGAAGCATTATAATAAGGATCTCCACCCAATACATTTGCAAATGAACCAAGGGTATCCCTAACAGTTGATGGCCCTAAAACTGGTAAGACCAGATAACAACCTGCGCCTGCGCCCCAAACTCCAAAAGTTTGTCCATAATCTTCTTTTTCATATTCCGGAAAATTCATTTTTTCAGCCACATCAATTAAACCAAGGATGCCTACTGTTGTATTTACAACAAACCTTCCAGTATTAATTCCAGCAGTTTTAAATTGTCCCTGTAAAATATTGTTAGGTATTGTTATTAGTGAAGAAAGATTAACAAGCGCATTACTTGTTCCAGTTCTAACTGTTGAGGGTAATTTTCTATAACCTTTTGCAGCTGGCTTAAAAATTACTTTATCAAGTCCCTGATTCAAAGAAAAAGTAGCTCTGTTTAAACCTTCAAAGCAATCTTTAACTACTTTAGGTTTTTTTGCATTTTTTGATAAGCTAGTATTTCCATCTGTATCAGCACTTGCACTTGAAGCTAGCATTAAACTTATTAAAGAAATTATTAATTTTTTATTCATTCTTAATAATTATATATTATATATGGTATGAATGTAAATCAGGATTTAGCTCTTAAAAAGACTTAATTATGGCAATAAAAACTACATTAAATTACTCTCCTAATTTTAACCCAAAAAGAAGAAGTGCCAAAGATATCAAATTTATTATTTTCCATTATACTGGGATGAAAAAAGAATCAGAGGCAATAAAAAGACTTACTGATATTCAATCTGAGGTTAGCTGTCATTATTTGGTCAAAAATAATGGGGAAATAATTACAATGATCCCAGGCTCTTATATTGCTTGGCATGCTGGCAAATCTTCATGGGGAAACCATAAGTCTTTAAACAAAAATTCTATTGGAATTGAAATTACAAACCCCGGCCATGAGTTTAAATATAAAAAATTTTCTAAAAGACAAATCACTTCTCTTTTAAGATTAAGTATATTTTTGATTAAAAAATATAAAGTTGATATTAAAAATATTTTAGGACATTCGGACATTGCACCAGAAAGAAAAAAAGACCCAGGAGAAAAATTTCCATGGAAATATTTATCTCAAAATAGAGTTGGCTTATGGCATAAAGTAAAAAAAAAAGATTTATTAAAAAACAGAAAAATTAAAACTACAAAAATTGATAAAAGACTTTTTTTTAATAATTTGTTTAAAATTGGCTATTCAAAAAATATGAGAAAAAAAAATTATTTGAACTCTCTTACTAAAGCCTTTCAAAGAAGATTTAGACAAGAATTAATTGATGGCAAAATTGACAGGGAATGTGTGCTGATAAGTCAAAATTTATCAAAACAATTCAAATAATTTTATCTTGTAATTTTATATTTTAGTAATAAATTAAGTATGCCAGATAAATGACTTGTCGCTTTAATTAATTTTAAAGAGGAAAGTCCGGGCTCCGCAAGGATACAGTGCCAGATAATACCTGGCGGGGGCAACCCTAGGGATAGTGCCACAGAAAATATACCGCCATAACATGGCAAGGGTGAAAAGGTGTGGTAAGAGCACACCGGTTCTATTGGTAACAATGAACGCTGGAAAACCCCACTGGGAGCAAGACTAAGTAGAGGTGACATTGTTGAAAAACTAAAAGCCATCCTTGGCTAGTCATCAGGGTTAGTTGCTTGAGCTTAAGAGTGATTTTAAGCCTAGACAAATGATAAGTTTAAATGACAGAACCCGGCTTATAGTTTATCTGGCTAAACTTATTCACACTTTAAAACTATTATAAAATAAATGTTCTTGTTTTGATTCAGTGTTGGATCAATTTTGTTCTAATTTTCCTATAGCCAATTGTTTTATTAAAATTAGTAATATTATTTAGCATCTATTTCGATATTAAAAATCATAAAAGACAGCCAAAAACTATTAAAATTCAACAATTGACACTTTGTCAAAATGCCCATATATTCCCATAAATTCCCAAATAAGGGTATATAGAAATTTATGTTTTATGTTTTTATCAAGTTACGAAAACAAATTGGACAAGAAAGGAAGGGTGTCAGTGCCTGCAAGCTTTAGGTCTCATCTATCTAATCTTGGATACAATGGTGTAATTTGTTACCCATCATTTAATAACCAATCCATAGAAGCATGGCCGCAAGATAGAATAGAAAAAATTTCAAATACAATAGATTCACTAAATCCTTTTGAGGAAAAAAGGGATTTTTTTGCAACATCAATATTATCTGAAAGTATTAATTTACAGTTTGATAGTGAAGGAAGAATTTCACTTACACCAAAATTATTAAAACATGCAAAAATAAAAAATAATATATTGTTTGTTGGTCAAGGTAAAACGTTCCAAATATGGGAACCTACAACTTTCGAAAAATTTAAGGTTATCTCAAAGAAAAAAGCAAATTTGAATCGTGCTAGCCTTAAGTGGGAGCTTCAATTAAATAAATAATGAGGGGGAAACAAGATGACAATTAACTTTAAAACACCAGAGATAAAAGAGCTACAACCACGATTGCTAGTATTAGGAGTTGGCGGAGCGGGTGGAAATGCATTAAATGAAATGATAGATAATGGATTGCAAGGAGTAGAGTTTGTTGCGGTAAATACAGATGCTCAAGATTTAAAACATAGTAAAGCTAAAGCAAAAATACAAATAGGATTAAATTTAACAAAAGGTTTAGGAGCTGGTGCAAAAATTGACATTGGTCAAGCTGCAGCTGATGAATCTTTAAATGAAATTATAAATACTTTACAAGGTTCAAATATGGTTTTCATAGCCGCTGGTATGGGCGGGGGAACCGGAACGGGAGCAGCACACGTTATTGCAAGAGCAGCTAAAGAGTTAAATATTTTAACAGTAGGTGTTGTTACACTTCCTTTTTTATATGAAGGACCCTCAAGAATGAGAAGAGCTCAACAGGGACTTGAAGAATTAAGAAAACATGTGGATACAATTATTGTAATTCCAAATCAAAACTTGTTTAAAATTGCAAATGAACAAACTACTTTTAAAGAATCTTTTAATCTTTCTAACAATGTCTTAATGCATGGAGTGCAAAGTGTTACGGACCTAATGGTGAGACCAGGGATAATTAATTTAGATTTTGCTGATGTTGAAACTGTAATGGCTTCGATGGGAAAAGCAATGATGGGAACTGGTGAATCCGAAGGTGAAGGTAGAGCGATGAAAGCTGTAGAAATGGCAATTAGTAATCCTTTAATTGACGACTACACATTAAAAGGTGCAAAAGGATTATTAATTAATATTACTGGAGGTGAAGATCTTAAACTTTTTGAAGTTGATGAGGTAGTTAACAAAATAAGATCTGAAGCAGATGTAGAAGCCGAAGTTATTTTTGGCGCAATAACAGACCCCTGTCTTGATGGAAAAATAAGAGTTTCAATTGTTGCAACGGCTTTGGATGGTCAACAACCTGAGGCAAAATCAGTAATTAATATGGTTCACAGAATACAAAATCGAAACCCAGGTTATTCTGATTTTTCTAATATGGGACCAACAGCAACATTTAATTTTTCAACCAATAATTCTAGCCCAATATCTCATGGCGCTAATGCTTTGAAACTTGAAAATGAAGTTACATCTGAAAACCTAACTGAAGAAGATGTCAATCAAGTTAACAATCAATATCATGAGGAATTATTAAAAAATCAACAAGCCGAGAGTATTGTGGAGAGCACTTTTAATGAGGAAGAGGTTTCTTTTACTGAAGAAGCTACACAAGAAAATGCAACCTCATTGAACGAAGAAAACACAGATAATGACCTAAGTGAATTTGGAGTAGATTCAGAAGCACCAGATTTATTTAATTCAGATATTAAGTCTTCAAATTCAAATGATTTACTGGCATCAGAAAATGATGAACAGGAGGATGATCTAGAAATACCAGCATTTTTAAGAAGACAAAAAAACTAATGCTCTTCAAAAAAATAAATGGAAGCCACCATAGTACTGAATAATGTAAAACATTACCCAGTACTGCTAAAAGAAATTATTAGCGTTATTACCCCTCAACATGGTGGTACATTTATTGATTGTACCTTTGGGCAAGGAGGATACACAAACGAAATCCTTAAATATCAAAATACTAAAGTAATAGGTATAGATAGAGATATTAATAGCGAATTTATTGGAAAAAAAATACAAGAAAAATTTCCCAATCGTTTTTCATTTAAAAATTTAACATTTAGTAAATTAGATAATCTAAAATCAAAAAATGAAAATATCAAAGGCATAGTATTTGATTTAGGTTACTCTTTTACTCAAATAAAAGATCCAGAAAAAGGTTTATCATTTAACTCACAAGGAGACCTTAATATGAGGATGGGTTTAAATGATTTTTCTGCAAATGAAGTTGTTAATAATTTAGAAGATAAAGAATTAGAAAAAATATTGAAATATTTTGGAGATGAAAAAGATGCAAAATTCATATCAAGAAATATTGTTAAAGAAAGACAATCGAAAAAGATAGACACTCAAGAACTAGTTAGAATTATTGAAAAATCAAAAAGAAAAAAAAACTATAAAGTACACAGCGCAACAAAAACTTTTCAAGCGTTAAGAATATTTGTTAATAAAGAAATTAGTGAATTAATAAATGGTCTAATTAATTCTGTTAAAATTTTAAAAAAAGATGGGGTTTTAGCTGTTGTAACATTTCATTCACTAGAAGACAGAATAGTTAAATATTTTTTTAAAAATTTATCTGAAAATAAAAGTGTTTCTAGATATGAACCTAAAGTAGCGCAAAGAGATATTTTATTTGCTATGCCTTCAAAGAAACCAATTGTACCTTTGGAAAAAGAAGTAAAAGAAAATCCACCATCTAGATCCGCAAAGTTAAGATATTTAATTAAGCAAGAAGATTCTTATGAGATAGAAACTGATATATTAGAAAAATTTAGTTATTTATTAGAAATAGAAAATTTAGGCTCTAAGCTATGATAAAATTTATAGTTTTTGCTTCAATATTATCTCTGATTGTAAGTACCACGTTAATCAAGAATTCAACTAAAGATTTAGATGACAAAATATATTCAACTAAAGAAAATTTATTATTTTTAGAAAATAGACTTAAGGACTCAAAATTAGAATTTGATTATTTAAGTTCCTCTGAAAAATTATTAGAATACCAATTATTATATTTTGAAAATTCATTACAAAAAAAATCACTCAAAGAATTAAATACATTAGAGATTATTGATAATGAGCTAATCATAAACAAATTAACAATATCAGGTAATAAAGATGAACAATAAAAATAAATTTGTCTTATATGACAATAATGATGAATTTAAATACAATATAAGCAAGATTGATATTGATATAAAATTTAATCGTGTAGCATTTATATTTTTTGTTTTTTTCATTATTTCAGTAATTTATTCAATTCATCTAATTCATCTTGGTTCAAGAAAATCTGATTTATCAAATAATAATCAGCCAAAAATAATAAACAAACTACTACGTGCAGATATTGTAGATAGAAATGATAATTTCTTAGCTAAAACGGTTAGTTCTATTGATATAGGAATTAATCCAGTTGAAATTATAGATCAAAAAAAATTATTATTGAATTTGGGTTATATTTTCCCAGATAAAAATTATGAATTGATTAAATCTAAGTTACAAAAAAATAAATTTTTTTGGTTTGAAAAAAAGATTTCAGAGGAAAATTATGAAAAAATTATGATGCTCGGTGATAAATCTATTCAACCCAAGGAAAAACTTAGAAGAGTTTATCCACAAAAAAATTTATTTAGTCATATTATTGGTCAAATTGATGATGATAATATTGGTATTTCTGGTCTTGAAAAATCTCTAGATGAACAATTAAAAAACAATAAGAATACAATCACACTAACTGTAGATAAAGACATACAGTTTTTAATTAGAGAAGAACTTATAAAATATAATAAGATTTTTCGAACAAAGGGCAGTGCAGCTATCTTAATGAATGTAAATACCGGTGAAATTATTTCCTTAGTTTCACTTCCTGATTTTGATCCAAATGAAAGAATAAATATCACAGATCTGAATTATATTAATAGAGCAACTAAGGGTGTCTATGAACTTGGCTCTGTCTTTAAAACTTTTACTTTAGCCGCTGGTATTCATGAAGGTGTTATAGAACCAGAAACAGAATTTATAAATTTAGAAAAAAGTATACAGTGTGGCAAAAATACAATCAGTGAATATGATAAAAAAATTCCATCAAATTTAACAGCAGAACAAATACTTATACGATCAGGCAATATAGGTTCAGTTAGAATAGGTCAGTCTATTGGATTAGAAAAATTTAAAAATTTTATGAATGAGTTAAGTTTAATAAACTCAATTCAATTTGATATTGAGGAAGTTGGTGTGCCCGTATCTTTTAAATGGGGAAAGTGCAAACTGGCAACAGCATCTTATGGACATGGTATCACAACTACTATTCTTCAGTTGGCAAACGCCTATTCAATAATAGTAAATGGTGGGTATAAAATTAGCCCTACATTAATAAAAAAAAATATAAATCTAAAAAATAGAAAAATACTTAAAAACGATGTTTCAAAAAAAATTAATCCTATTTTGAGAAAAATTGTAACCACAAAAGAAGGAACTGCATCTTTAGCGAATATTGATGGATATGAAGTTGGGGGGAAAACAGGCACAGCCCAAAAGAGTGCTCTAGGAGGGTATTCGAAAAATAAAATTAACACTTTTGCTTCAATTTTTCCAATTTCTAATCCAAAATTTACACTTGTTGTTATGTTAGATGAGCCAAAAACTAACAGTGAGTACATTTATAATTATAGAGATGGTTCTGGAATAAAATATAAAGGAACACCATTTAATACCGCGGGGTGGACTACGGTTGAAGTTGTGGGGCAAATTATAGAAAAAATTGGACCTATTTTAGCCACAAAATACTTTGAAGTTTATTAACAATGTATCTTGGAAACTTCATAAAAAAACTAGATAAAAAATATAACAAAGTTTATTTTTCAGGCATAGCCTTTAATAGTGCTAAGGTTAAAAAAGATTATATTTTTTTTGCAATTAAAGGAAATAATTTTGATGGAAATAACTATATTCAAGAAGCGATCAAAAAAGGTGCAAAAGTAGTTGTTTCAGAAAAAAAAATAAACTTTCAAAATAAAGATGTAATTTATTTAAAGAGTAAAAATTCGAGAAAATTATTAGCTGAATTATCTTACAAATTTATTAAGAAAAATGTAAAAAAATTAATTGCAGTAACAGGAACTAATGGAAAATCATCAGTTGCAGATTTTTATTATCAAATTTTAAATTTAAGTAAAAAAAGAGCTGCATCTATAGGAACTATAGGTATTCAATCTAAAAATAAGAAAAAAGAAATAGAAAACACAACATTAAATCCAATAGAGTTGAGTAAAATTATTAATGACCTTGGTTTTAAAAAAATTGATCACATCATCTTAGAAGCATCTAGCCATGGACTGAAACAAAATAGATTAGATGGATTGTCATTTGACTTAGGAATTTTTACAAATTTATCTCATGATCATTTAGATTATCATAAAAATTTTAGAGATTACCTAAATTCAAAGTTATATTTATTTAAAAATTTGATAAAAAAAGGAGGCCATGTAATTTTAGATTCAACCATTCCACAATTTAAAGAAATAAAAAAGATATCTATTAAAAAAAGATTAAAGTTAGAAACAGTCTTTGGAAAGAATTCTGATTTAGAGCTAGTTACACATATCTACAAAGGTGAACATCAAAATTTAAAGATTAAATATAAATCTCAACTATTTGAAATTAGACTAAATTTAATTGGTAAAGTTCAAATAAAAAATATTTTGATGGCAATTTTAGCTGCAATCAAAAGCAACTTGAAGATTGGAGATATAACTAAAATAATTAGCAAACTCAAGCCAGTCGAGGGAAGATTGGAAAAAATTGGTGTACTGAAGGACAAAAGTAAAGTTTTATTAGATTACGCACATACACCAGATGCTCTTGAAACTGTTTTAATGAATATTAAAGAACAATTTCCATTAAGCAAGATTTGTTTAGTCTTTGGATGTGGGGGCGATCGAGATAAAGATAAAAGATTTAAAATGGGAGAAATTGCGTCACAATATGCCGATAAAATTTATTTAACAGATGACAATCCACGAAGTGAGAATCCGCAAAAGATTAGAAATGAAATAAAAAAAGGAATTAAAAATAAAAATGTTGAAGAAGTTCCTGAAAGAAAAAAAGTAATTATAAAATGTATCAGCAATCTTTGCTCAGGAGATATTGCAATTATTGCAGGAAAAGGACATGAAAAAATACAGGATTACAAAGGTAAAAAAAGGTATTTTTCAGATCGTAAAGAAATTTTAAAATCAATTTTAAAGAAAAATAGATCATTATTTAAAGATCTACGATTAAATATTATTCAAGAAAAAACTAAGATTTTACCAAAAAATATAAATTTTAATAAAGCCTGTATTGACTCAAAAGAAATTAAAAAAAATGATATTTTTTTTGCAATTAAAGGAAAAAATAATGACGGAAATAAATTTATTGCACAAGCTTTTAGTAAAAAGGCATCATTAGCTATAGTGAATAAAATTAACAAAAAAAATAATATTAAACATCAAATTAAAATCAAAGATACTTTAAAATTTTTAACAGAAAATTCTAAAATTTTTAGAGAAAATATAAATACGAAAATTATTGCTATTACAGGAAGTTGTGGAAAAACTACTCTAAAAGAATTATTGGGTAGTTTGTTAAAAAAACTATCTACAGTAAGCATTTCACCAAAATCATATAATAACAAATATGGTGTTCCTCTAAGCCTTTTTAATTTAAATCAAAAAAATAATTATGGAGTTTTAGAACTTGGAATGGATAAAAAAGGAGAGATTGATTATCTTTCAAAAATCGTTCAACCAGATGTGAGTGTGATTACAAACATTAACTATGCCCACGCTAAAAATTTTAAAAATTTAAAACAAATTGCTTTAGCCAAGTCAGAAATAATCAATAACACAAAAGATAATGGTTTTATTATTTTAAATGCAGATGATAATTTT
>Ga0209091_10002071_pt1 | contig 17201 bp, 12 predicted proteins | sample ArcticOcean_MG_C_6_FD_187438 | JGI IMG/M metagenome (GOLD analysis project Ga0209091, IMG submission 187438) | Marine microbial communities from western Arctic Ocean - ArcticOcean_MG_CB8_128 (SPAdes) (version 2) | ecosystem: Environmental > Aquatic > Marine > Oceanic | place: Arctic Ocean...
TGAGCTTATTCTCTAAACTCAAATCATGGACATGCATAATCTGACCAAGGTGTAGGAGTACAGAAATTTAATTCCGCTGTATCGTCCCCTTCTTGCAAATGCTCTATCGTGTCGGTTGTGTAACCGAGGCCATATACTCCCTGAGTAGTCCTAGAGGCCCACAGACCGAGTCCGCCAATAATGTTAGTGTATTCAGGTCGCTCTAGTATGATGTTCGTAATAGGGGCGTTTATATCGAGATATATAGCTAGCTCTTCGTTAGCCACTATCAATAAGAAATCAAAGGCTCGCGAAACCTGGCTCACTTCATCCCAAACCCCAAGCTCACGTGTTATCCTAACATTCTTCTCCAACCTCGACCCTAGATGTGAGAAAAATGAGTACCCAGAAAACACCTTACTCAGGATCTGCCCGCCATCATCGTCGCTAGGATCAACAGAACCGATAGGGATTTCTAATGACTTGGTTTTAGAACTATCGAGAATTGTTTGGTAGTCATCAGCCCAGTAATGTTCTACATAGTGCACTACTAGTGCTGCTTGATAACGAGCTGCTCCTTCAGTAGATGACCACCTGAAAGTGTAGTTGGGATAAGTAACGTTAGTGTTTCCGACACTGGCAAAACCGAGTTTAATATTATCAACTCCAATTGGTGGCTGCGTAATATTACCTACCGTTACGCCTATCAAGTTAGTTATCGCTTCTACTTCAGTTGTATCATCTATAACTAGCTCGAATCTATAATCCGCATCTGGATCTAGCATTGTGCCGTTGCTATTTGTAGTTCTCGCAAAATATGCAATATGTTCGGGAGCAAAGAAAATCCCGTTTTCATCTTTAGTCTGTAGTAGAGTATCATGAAGCTCGAAAATCCTTGCGTCCATACCGCCTATTACCTCAACAATTTGCGCCTGTATTCTACCAGGAGCATATTCAGATGAATCTGCGACCATTGCGGCTACTGTTTGGTCTCCCTCACCTAACCAAGTCCTATTAATGCTTACCCACTGAGTATCTACTGCAGCATCTAGAAGCCCGAACACGATAGGAATCGACTTGTATTCAGCCGTTAGATCAACATCAGTAGAGCATCTAGTGAAAGTGAAAATCGGAACGATAAGGAGGCTTAAAACTCCAATAGAAACACGACTGGTTTTTGCTTGCATAATGCGAATATACTACTTGAGAGACATCAAAAACTCGATAGTATCGATGCCATCGGCATAATCGCTAAGAGTGGGGCATTGAGCCTTACCGAAATACCCTACTGCCACCTCTTCGTCTGAGGCTTGAATAGCGGCTTGAATAGAAGAAGCCCCTTCCCTAGTAGACACTAACTGAAGGCCATCTGAATACCCCATCACTTTTTCTATAACCTTATCCTGTGAGTCGTACCTCTCAGTGTACAAAGAGCCTACGGGGCTTACCCATGCTTCATCTTCTTTTACAAGTAAAAAGCCATTCTCTAAAAGATCATCTCCATTTAACAGCCAAATAGCTTTGTGATAATCATAGTTGTTTGCGAACTTATTGTTGTTTCCCAACTCATTCCACACCACCCAAGCTGCAAAGCATCTATCCAAATCGAAATCCCTCGGGATAAAGATCTTTGTCGTGCTTCTGCAACCCAACCCAAAATGAGTGAAGATGTCATCTCCTAAAGCTGCGAGTTCTTTGTCCGTTTCGTGTCCATCTAGTATGGCAACGCCTGTCCGTTGGGAACGGAAAATATGAGGAAGGTGGCCGAAGTATGATTCGAAATATCTCGTGGAATTAGTACTTCCTGTAGCTATTACCGCATCCACCTCGCCGAGTTTGCCTTCAACGAATTCAATGCGGCCACGCAATTCTGGTGATAGTCTCTCAAGCTCGTTTACTACTGCTTTAGGAAGTATGGCGTCATCCCTGCTGGCCTTTACCACCACCTTGCATCCAGCTACAAGCCCACATAACATATCGTGCCATCCCACTAATGGAAGGTTTCCCGCTAATACTAATCCCAGTTTCTTATCGGAAAACTGAAATTCATTAATACCATATCGTTCTAACCAACTAGACACACCCTCCTCACTCAATGCATTTCCATGGGCCATTAATGAAGTAGTGACAGACTCTTCTGTAAACCAGCCATTGTGGGCTTCTGCGGACTTTATAAGTGCTATATCGTTCGTAGCAGTTGTTCTAAACCAAATTCCTAGTTCTACTAGTATATGTTGTGGATTCTTCAATGTATCTTTGTTGTGTCTAAAATAGAATGACAAAAGTATGGCAATCATTATTACTGACGACTGTATCAACTGCGGAGCTTGCGAACCAGAATGTCCGAACACAGCTATCTACGAGGGAGCTGCTAAGTGGAAGTTTTCTGATGGAACAGGGTTTACAGGGAAAGGTGTGCACCCTACAGCCGGAGAAATAGATGCCGACAAGGAAAATGAGGCTATCAGCCCCGATCTTTATTTTATCTCACCTGAGAAATGTACAGAATGTGTCGGCTTTCACGATGAACCACAATGTGCTGCTGTATGCCCGGTTGATTGTTGTGTAGACGATGAAGACAATGTTGAAAGCGAGGAAACTCTGCTAGCTAAGAAGGCCTTCTTACACCTGTAATATCCTGTGGCTTAAAAACGTTTGTGTAACATGAAGATTTTCCACTCTACGATATTTCTCCTTCTTACTCTTACCTCTATAGCCCAAATCACTCAGATACAATCTCTAAGGAGCGCTCAAACCGATATAGAGAGAGTTGAGGCGAATGAAGAATTAAGGATTGAAATGCGGTCAATAATTGACGGGTTTATCCATCAAGATGAAGTCACTCAATTCACAGCAACATGGCCCTTCGGGAAAGCTACAGCTGGTGAGGGTGGGGAAACAGTTGTCGTTATAACTTGGAATTACGAGACTTTAGCTAGAGAACAGGTTTATTCTGGGTTTGTGATCTTTAAGGATGAGGGAGAGTTGGTTTGGACTGAATTGATTCAGGACCATAGCGAAAGCATCAATGACGAAAGTAGAAGCTACAGAAGTGATGACTGGACAGGTTGTATATACTACGATATGGTAATCACACATGATGAGTATACACCTGTTTACACTCTTCTCGGCTGGGACGGAGCCGATGGGAAAGTGACTAGAAAAGTTATAGAAACACTCATTGTCTCTAATGGGATACTGCGAATCGGGGTTCCTTTTTTAGAGAGTGAGAGCGGATTGAAAAAACGTCATGTACTTGAGTTTTCAGACATCCTGCAGGTAACACTAGCTTTTGACAACAATGGGCAAAGAATAGTATTCGACCATCTCGAACCCAGGGACCCATCGCTTGAAGGCCAAACAGAATTCTACGGTCCTACCCTTGCGTACGACGCATATATTTGGGAAGGTAATCTCTGGAAAGCACACTACTTGGTCGAGCTGAAAAACGAAAACGAAGGAGGAGAGGTAAAACCTTACAACGACCCTAGGCCCAAACTAGACAACCCTAATAATAGAAAAAGAAAATAAATCATGCGACTAACGTTTATAGTTTTTCTTTCTTTTTTATCTACTACTCAAGGGTTTTCGCAATCATCTGCGGACAGCTCGCAGACAAAAACTAGAAAGAGGATACCTAACCTAACGGAGGAGATTGCGAATCTCACCAGAACCCCATTAGGTGAAGGTGATCTGCGTCTTGAACTTTGGATGCAATACACTGTCACAGAGAATGGACGAAGCAGATCGGGCAGAATACTTTTCTCCGAAAAAGACTCCGCATTCGCATGGACAGACGACGTTACTCGCGCAAATTCATTTTTCTTCAAGAAAAGCTCGTCTTCGCCTGTACTTACTATCATCCCTTCTAGCAGTAAGGGGAATCAGCTTACTGACCAAGTCATGGAAGCAATGGGCTTCACTAACCACACGATACCGGACATAGAATACACCATAAATAAAGATTCAGAGGAGACCATAATACTAGGTCGTGAATGTATAGAATCTACATATATTCTTGAGGATAAGAATTACATAATGTGGACTACTGATAAATCAGACCTTCAGAAACTCGACAGAAAATTATTGGAGAGAGGGTTGGAGTTTTGGTTTAGAAACCAAGCTAATAAACCCTTCATAAGTTCAGCTATCATTAACACTGGAGAGTTTCCATTAGGTTTTAATTTCGAATCGTATGAGTTCCGCGTTCTTGAATGGGGCTTCGGAAGCGACTTCGTGATTGCTTTAGACAAAATGATGATTAACATCCCTGGTAGGGACTTAAATCAAGTCGCCAAAGAGTATTCTGAGAAGCTCGAAAGAGAAAAGCAGGAACAGCTAGAACAGGATTAAAAGGCAGAATGCCCTAAAGTAATCTCAGTCGCTCCCGATCCGTACTCCCTGGGATTAGCATCTCTAGCAGAGCAGTCAGGATAATAGAGGTCAAGTCTAGTTCTTATTTGGTTCCTCAACACACCCTCACCCACTCCATGAATAAAGATTATCTTTCGAATCCTTTGCTCGGAAGCTATCCGCATCATTCTTTCGAAGTGATTAAGTTGAACATCTAGGAATACCCTATCCTTAAGCCCCGACATATCCTCAACCAACTCATGGAAATGTAGATCCACTTCCATGTGCTCTCCCCTTCTGTGTTGATTTGTAGCTCTAGCGTTCGCGTATGTAACCTCTAATTTCTCACAAATACGTTTCTGCTTCTTCTCATCAACATCCTTAGCGAGTATATCAGACAAAGCAGGCAGCTTGTTCCAATACGCCTCTTCCTCACTCGCCCTATCTCCCACCACAACTAATTCTTTACGATGATATTCTCTATCAAACCCATCTTTATCTTCCACCTTAACCCTATCCTCACTTAGCACTTCCACCACCACACCCTCACCCACGTCATCCATAAACCTCACCTTATCCCCTGCTTTAATATCTGTGTCCATAGCGCTTAGTTAGTTTTTAAAATCCTACACGCTTCCTCGACTTCGGCGTCTGTGATATCTAAATGTGTAACAAATCGTATGCTGGTTCTGCTAAACGGGAAACACTTGATTCCTTTTTTAGCCCAAACCTCCACTTGCCCTGCCGCATCGACACCATCTTCAAGCTCTATAATTACAATGTTAGTGTCGATAGGAGCATGGGATTTTACACTAGGATGCTGCAACGCGGCTTCACCTAAAGCCAGAGCTCGAGAATGGTCCTCAGCCAGCCTGTCGAGATGATGTTCAATCGCGTAAGTACCTGCTGACGCGACAATTCCGGCTTGTCTCATCCCGCCACCTAAAACCTTCCTGACCCTGTGAGCTTCAGCAATAAAAGATTTAGACCCTAACAGAACTGAACCCACAGGACAACCTAGACCTTTAGAAAGACAGAGCGAGATGGAATCGAAATTAGAAGCATAAGAACTTAGAGAGGCACTATCGCGATGCACTCCTCTTGCGACAATTGCATTCCATAGTCTAGCTCCATCTAGGTGAACTGCTAGCCCGGCCGAACGAGCTGCTTTAGAGACTTTTTTTATTTCTTCTATATCCCAAATCGAACCCCCACCTTTATTACAAGTATCCTCTAAACAAACAAGTGAAGTCCGTGCGTAATGACTGTCATTAGGATTAATCGCTGCTTCAACGTCCACTGAGGTAAACATTCCTCTATCGCCTTCTAAAAGCTTCACCGAAGCGCCTGAAAGCCTCGCTATACCAGCACCTTCGTAATGATATATGTGTGAGTATGAAGAACAAATAACCTCATCTCCAGGTGATGTATGAACGGAAATTGCTATCTGATTCGTCATGGTGCCAGATGGACAATACAGCCCCGCTTCCATTGAAAACATCTCGGCGCACTTCTCTTGTAAAGCATTGATCTCTGGGTCTTCAGCAAACACATCATCACCCGAAATTGCCCTAGTCATCTCCGCTCGCATTTCGCTTGTGGGCCTAGTCACGGTGTCACTTCGAAGATCTATTGAAAAATCACACAAGGAATTAGTTGTTGTCATGTGCTAAAAATACTACCTTATCATCATGAAACAAGCCTTAATCTACCCGCATATAATTGCTGCATTATTATTTGTTTCCCTTTCATTTGACGTTCGTTCTCAATCAAATCTTCCCGATTATACCGTTTCAGTAAACTGGAATAGTGGGCCTCAGATTGTGGATTTGATAGGACTTTTGAATAGCTCTGGAATTTTTCCAGACATGAGTAATGAGTGCAATGCTTATATACAACTTGAAGGAAATGAATGCTTTATACAAGGGCTCTCTATCAATGACAACGGAATAGATGCTTGGGACTTGATCCTAACTCCTCAAGCTAATCAAGATTTGTGCTGTGGGTATCACGAACTCACTTACAGCATCGTCTGTTACATTGATGGAGTTATGGAATTGCAAAGCGGGCACATCTTCCTGACCATTGTCTGTGGCGCTAGGGATTGTGCTAGACTAGATTTCAGTGACCCGGAATACAGCAATAGTGATGAGTGCATTAATGTTTGTGAGAACTCTACCATGGACGCTTTCGCTCCCTCATACGCAGGCGGAGGCTATACTTATAGCTGGGTTATCCAAAACGGATCTGTTGTCGCAGGTGCAGGAACTAACGAAGCAACAATAGCTTGGGGCAACTACGGTAGCGGCAATGTTGAAGTGACTATTTCACAGGGTCCTTTGTTCACTCCTATTGTTTTTGAGATTTGCGTTAATATTCTAGAGGGACCTCAAGCTCTATTCACTTCCACGGGATCGGCTTGTCTTGACGCACCGATTCTATTCACGAATGCAAGCTCCCTGAATGCAACTGGATTTTCTTGGGATTTCGGTGACGGAACTACCTCACAACTAGAGAACCCCTCGAACATTTATACCTCACCTGGAACTTACGATGTGACGCTCACTGTTACTAGCCCTGTATTTGATAACGAAGGGAATGTAATCTGCACGTGTTCTGACAGCTATACCGAAGAAGTAACAGTTGATAACCTGGTAGGTCCAGAAATTTTCTGGATAAGCACTCTGTGTGAGGGTGACACCTCTTCTTACTGGACTGACGCAGATTGTGGTAATTATTTCTGGGACGTGTTAGATTCTAACGGCACACCCATCACTTTCACCGGACAGGGTACTGATGAAATTTTCGTTTCGTGGGGACTAGGTCCGTATGGGACTATCTCGTTAAGTGTAAATAACTGCACCCCCGCACACTGTGACACACCCACTATAGTTCAAGTACCTATCATACCTGCTGATGGTATTATTAATGGTTCCAGTATAGTGTGTGCCGGTTCTATCATGTCTTACAATATGACTAAATGGAATAGCGTGGAGTACGACTGGACCGTTACGGGCGGATATATTATTCAAGATGAAGCACCTACCCTAACCGTACAGTGGGGAGCCGTTGGACAAGGGTCTATAGACGTTGAGTACAGTAGCGAATTTCTTCAGTGTCTGCCAGAGCATTCTACTGACGATTGTAAAGGGTTCGCTCATTTAGACGTGTTAATCCTACCAGAATACCAGCTTTATTCAAACGCAATTGCCAATACAGCATGTGTAGGTACTACAACTACTTTCACTGCCTCGGGGACGAGTGGTACGAATTTTATTTGGTCTATTACACCTAACATCCCATATACTAACACCAGTTCGGGGGTGATTGAGGTTGTTTGGCCTGCAGGAAGCACATCATACACTGTGACAACATCACCTGGAAACATCGGTGACTACTGCAACAACATCGAGAGCGTATACATCTCAGTGGAGGACATCCCCATGCCTACATCGATTACCGGCTCTACAGAAGTCTGCTCACAATACCCTAGTTACATATATGAAGGAGTAGCGAGTTCAGGTTTGACTATTTTTTGGACACCGACAGCTGCAAATCCCGGCGGTGGATTACCCACATTAACACCATTTGATGGGCTTTACACAAGTGTAACATGGGGAATGGGAGGTCCGTTTACCCTTGAAGCCCAGTATTTAATGACAAGTGCTCCATACTGCATGTCTGACCCGTTCAGTTTAGCCGTAGACGAGATCACAATAGACCCGTCGACTAGCATTATCGCCAGTGGATCACCTTGTGCGAATAACATATCGTCTTATTCAATTTCCACCCTGCATCCCGATGCAGAAATAACGTGGAAAATAGTGCCGGCTTATTTAGGATCTGTTTCAGCTGGTCAAGGAACGCAAGGCGTGGATATTCAATGGAATGACTTTTCTGGCACTTCTGCCTCTGCCACTCTCGTTGCTTCCATCAGCCTTTGCTCTGTCGATGTCGATTTTCTGATGAATGTCAATATTAACAAATCTCCTGAACCATCGTTGAGTGCGGTAGACTTCTGCCAGGGAACTTCGGGAACTATTACTGTTAATAACGCATCCCAGTTCGGGAGCTTCTCGTGGAGCCCTTCTGGCGGAACAGGGAGCAGCATTAACCCTGTTTCTGCAGGAACGTACACTGTAAGCACCATAGACCTTAATGGCTGTACCTCAACAGCTGGAACTACCATAAGTCTATTGCCAACACCTTCTCTCAATCTTTCAACGTCAGCAGGCACTACATTAACAAACGGCTCACCCGCTAGTACTACGATAGTAGCTCCCTTTGATCCTAGCTACTCTTATTCATGGGTTTGTAACGGAGTACCACAAACGAATAACTCAGCTACTTTAACACACAACTGGAGCGGCGTTAACCTCCCACAGGGCTATAGCTATCAAGTCGAGGTTGACTTTGGAATATGTTCTGCTACCGCCGGGATTACAATTACCGAATCTCCTGGCGGCAGCAACCCTTGCCCTAACCCACCTTGCTGTGAGCCAGAGCCATATACATTCTCAGCTAATGCTACACAGAATACACCTTCCTGTGAGGTTTGGGGGTTCTCATTATCCAGCAGCAGCAATACTTCTTTCACGAGTTGGAGTTCAGGAAACGGACAGAGCTCAAGCTCAGCAACCCCTACATTTTCATACTCAGAGATTGGATATTACACAGCCTTCGTATCTGGTCAAGTTGCCAGCTCTAACAACATGGGTACATGTACGGTGGTCTCATCTGTGCAAGTCAACGTTCCTATTATTGCGCACTTCTCACCTGAGATAAGTTGTGATGGAGCTGGGAACACGCCTGAGGTTTGTCTAGATGATGAAACCACCACGATGCCAGGAGTCGTAATTACTTCAGCTAATTACAATCTTAACGGACCAGTTGGATATGCGGACCCATTATGCGTGGGTGTATTCGGCAACTCCAATCCTAACACACAACTCACTGTAACTACAAGCGCGGGTTGCGTTTCTACATACAGCGAGAGTATAGTTGTCCCTGGAAATATATCCATGTCTATTCCTACTCAGCTTTGCGTGGGAGAATCTGGGAACTTCTCCGCTACTTGCCCAGGAGCGGTGAGTTTCGATTGGAATTTCAGAGATGAAACATTAGGTATTCCTAATGTAAACGCATTATTCAATGGAGCTAACGCCACCCATTCATACACTCAATTAGGCTCGGGAACTGGACCTTACGTATTACCCATTACAGTTACTGCAACACTAGCTAATGGCTGTGAATTTGAAGCCTTCGCTCCCCTGATAATCCACGACACACCAGAAATGGCATATGTCGTATCAGTGGACAGTGATTTTAAGTTCTGCATAGGTGGGGGAACTGAAGAACTGGAGTTATTTCCTACGGCTCCAGCTGGAACTACTATCTCATGGTGGCAGTCAAACCCGTCAAATGTTATTGCTACTGGATCAGTGTTAAGCGTTAACGCAGCCGGAAGTTACGGAGCGAGTATTACCGATAATGGAACGGGTTGTACTGTCGATTTAGCACCCGTAGACGTGAAGTCTTGGCCGCCTGTCCCTTCGGGCATTGCCGGACCTGAAGTTGTGTGTGACGGTAATTGTGTGGACTTATCTGCTCCGGCGGGTAATCTGAGTCATGTTTGGTCTAACACATCCGGAATAATCGGTTATGTAAACACTATCAGCATATGCGCGAATATGATATCCGGATCGGAAGTATTCACATTAGTTTCTACGGATAATACCTCACAATGCACTGCTACAAGCACACATTTACTAACGTCAGAAGCAACACCAGTTGTGACCCCTGGGTCTTGGCCACTGCTCCCGTGTGAAGGAGCTCCCGTGACACTTTTAGTAGACCCTGTCGAACCCAATGTGACTTACACATGGTCAGGAGGAAATGCGAATCCATATACCACCACTACTGCTGGGATGTATAGCGTTACAGGCACACATGATGTGACTGGCTGTAGCTCTACGGTCACATACGAAATTTATCCATGCCCTAACCTTTGTTCAGTTCCTGCTGGTTGTTACACAGCTTGTGATTCCGGAAAGGTCATTTGTGGCCCCGATGGTTTAGACACATACCAGTGGAATTTCAACTACACTCCCATTTCCGGAGGAACTTCTCCATGCTTTACTGCTACTCAGGATGGAGTTTATACATTGACGGCAACTAACGAATTTGAATGCTTTAAGACATCTGACATTCTTGATTTGGAGTTTATTGATTGTGATTCTTGTTCATTCCAAGCTTCTGACATTGAGGGTCTAGGGCTTCTATCTAATGGTGTTACTATACTGCCTTCTGGTGAAGGCTGTTGCATGTACTCTATAAATCCTATTGTGAATATTAACTCTAACACCCTCATATCTAATCTATGTATGGATATAAACTGGGGTGATGGGTCACAGGATTTAGCAATTCCATTAGGAACAGTTGTAGATCACTGTTACACAGGAGAGTGTACTGAGTACAATGTATCTGTTAAGATTTTCTGCTGCTCTGACCCTTCTGGCTTAACAGTGGGATTATCTGACGTGGCAGTCTGCGGATGTATTCCGAATTGCTACGTGCGAAACTCATTCCATGAGAACTTCACTCAGGTTCCAGGAGCTGATAATTGCGAAGTACATTTCACTTCCACTCAGTTTCTAGGTCCCGATATGATTAGCCACCAAAACCCGTCATACTATATCTCAGGGGTTTCTGATAATGGAACGACAGTCAACACGACCATAGCTGGTCAATACGACTTCTCATACACAATACCCGCAGGGACATACGACGTGTGCTACACGCTAGACGGCACATCAAACCTCGGAACTATATGTGAATTCACTCACTGTCATGAGATAATTGTCAATTGCTGCACAGAAACTAATGTCATCAGCCCTTGCGGTCTAGAGGAAAGCGACCTTGCCGGTATGGACCTCGTTTCTTTAGGTTCTAACATTGATGATAACGGATACTCATGTTGTAGCTATGGCTTGAGCCCCATGCTTGCACAGTGGGCTAACGTAGACCCATCACAACTTTGTGTTGACATCATTTGGGGGGACGGAGATATCCTACACAACGTCAATTTCGGTGCTGGATACACGCACTGTTTTACTCCAGGAGAATATATGATTACCCTTGTAGTAAGCTGCTGTGAGGACGAAGGTGTAGAATATGTATTCACTGAGTTCATAGAATGCGCAGGCACTTGTGAGATTCCGGATATAGACTTCTCATGGTTAACAGCTATGGCAAATATTAACTGCCCCGATGGCTGCGCCTTAATCTTCGACCCTATACCTATGCCTCAAGGTATATGCTTAACTTGGGATTTCGGTGATGGAGCGCAATACTCAGGCTATGGAAACGACTCGCCCTACCATTGTTACTCAGCATCAGGATTATACCCTGTATGCGTAACCGCTACTTGCTGTGATGATCCTTCTTACGAAGTGACGATTTGTCACGGCGTCAATGTATCGTGCAATCAGAATGTGTCATTTTGCGCAGGTGATTTCGATAGCGATGGTTTTGTAGGCGTAAATGACCTTCTAGAAGTTCTAGGTGCATACGGTGAATTTTGTGCTGAATAATATGAAACAAAGTATTTCAATGATAAGATTTTGGTGTATTTCTCTTCTCTTCTTTCCGGTTTTTACTCAAGCCCAAACCTACTCCTCCGCAGACAGCGCGTTAATACGCTCCATCTACGATGAGGTCCTAAGTCACGGTGAAGCCCACGAAAACCTGCGCGTACTAACAAAAACCATAGGCCACCGTCTTAGCGGTTCTCCGCAAGCTTTTCAAGCTATGAGGTGGGGTACAGAATTACTCGAGAGGTATGGAGCAGACACGGTCTTCACAATGCCGGTCGTGGTTCCAAGCTGGACCAGAGGAGATGTAGCTACTGCAATCGCTTATATGTCAGACGGAAGAGTAATACCGCTACACATCACAGCTCTTGGAGAGTCTGTGGGCACTCCTAACGACGAAGCCATCAGGTGTAAAATCATAATAGTTAAAAAGCTCAGCGACTTAGAGCTGCTAGACTCAGAACTTACAGAGGGCCGAATAGTTCTCTTCAATAGAGCCATGGACCCCATGCAAATTAACACGGGGTCTGCCTACGGTGGCGCTTACGACCAGAGAGGTCATGGAGCAACTGCCTCTGCTAAAGTCGGTGCACGTGGTGCTCTCGTAAGATCTCTGACACACTCCTTAGACACCCTACCTCATACAGGAGCTATGAGCTATGCAGATGATGTGGAGAAGATTCCAGCTGCTGCTATTTCAACTGTTGATGCAAGGATGTTAGCCAAGCTTTACAAAGAGGACCCAGACCTAGAGATAGAATTAACTATGAATTGCACTGTACTACCCGATGTGGAGCAGGGTAATATCATAGGCGAGTGGACGGGGTCAGAATTCCCTCACGAAATAATCACCATAGGCGGTCACCTCGACTCCTGGGATATAGGTGAAGGGGCTCATGATGACGGAGCTGGAATAGTACATACCATAGAAGTTCTGAGGCTTCTAAAAGCAGTTGGATATACCCCTAAGCGTACTATCAGGTTCGTGCTGTTTATCAATGAAGAGAATGGCAATAGAGGTGGGATTACATATGCAGGAATTGCAGCTGAAGAACTAGAACGAGGCGAGAACGTATATGTAGCTGCTATGGAGTCCGATGCTGGAGGGTTCAGCCCCAGGGGATTTAATATTGATGCTACCGATACTCTGTCAGAACTATTTAAAAGCTGGCAACCCCTCTTCGAACCCTACAACCTGTACCATTTTAAAAACGGTTGGACTGGAGTCGATATTCGCCCATTAAAAGATCTTGACCATAGACCCATGCTTTTAGGATTAGTTCCAGAAGGCCAACGCTACTTCGACTACCATCACAGCGCCAATGACGTATTCGAAACCGTCCACAAAAGAGAACTAGAGCTCGGTGCCGCTACCATGGCCTCCATGATTATGCTCATTGATAAATATATCCCATCTCCTAACCTAGAAACAGAGAATGACTAATTCTAATACCGTAACAGAAACTAACTACAGCGCCTTAACGACGCTCACGACAGTATTTTTCTTCTGGGGATTTATAGCCGCTGGTAACAGCATCTTCATTCCCTTTTGCAAAAATTACTTCTCGTTAGATCAGTTTCAAGCACAGCTAATTGACTTCGCTTTCTATCTAGCTTACTTCTTAGGTGCTCTAGGCCTTTTCGCCGCAGGATCTTCCTCTGGAAAAGACATAGTGGGAAGCTGGGGATATAAAAAGAGCATAATTTACGGACTGTTATTCTCAGCGTTAGGAGCTGGAGCTATGATAGTATCTGTATATCTGAACACTTTCGCGGGAATGCTGTTAGGTCTTTTTACTGTAGCGTTAGGATTCTCACTACAACAGACATCCACTAATCCATTTATGATATCTCTCGGCGACCCAAAGACGGGAAGTAATAGAATCAACCTAGGTGGAGCAGTAAACAGCTTAGGCACAACCCTAGGGCCGCTAATCATAGCACTAGCGTTATTCGGCTCAGCTGGAAATGTCAGTGACGATATGATCGCATCCCTAAGCCTTAACAAGGTCATCATATTATACGCTTGTGTAGGAGTATTATTCTTAGGTATAGCCTTCATCTTAAATCTCAATAAAAAGGTGCCTAGCGGCATCAGTAGTGAAGTTCCCGAGAAGGCTAACAAAGCTCTCTACACGCTATTAACTATGACTTTGCTTCTGGGAATCTGTTTCGCTCCAGTGTTCAACAGTTACGTGGGATTAGAGAAAGATGATATCGCCACAAATGCTATTGAAATGAATAGAATGTTATGGCTAGCAGGAGGTCTCGCTGTGGTAGTGGGGTGTATACTATTTGCACGTTTTGCATCGTCAACATCAGAGGAGTCTGCAAAGGGCTGGGGCGCCATGAAATACCCTCAACTAACTATGGGTATGTTAGCTATTTTCCTATACGTGGGTGTTGAAGTAGCTATTGGAAGTAATCTAGGCGAACTTCTCAAGCAGAAGGCTTTCGGGGGATATGAGGCCTCGGAGATAGCGCCGTTTGTGGCTATGTTTTGGGGAAGTTTAATGATAGGTAGATGGGTGGGTTCCGTGAACGTCTTTCCTATTTCCGACCAGAAGAAAATGATATTGAAATTTATCGTTCCATTTGTGGCTTTCGGGGTGGTGATGGGAGCTACGTACCTAGCTGATTACGAGATAGGTGTGCTGAAATGGTATTTCATCTGCATTATCATACAAATCGTAGCTTTCCTTCTAACTAAGGATAAACCGGCACTCACCCTCTCTGTATTCAGTGCACTGGGGCTTCTAGCTGTAATCATATCATTAAAGACTACTGGTTTAGTTTCCGTTTACGCACTGCTATCTTGCGGACTAGCGTGCTCGATAATGTGGCCATGCATATTCTCTCTTGCTACTGCTGGACTAGGGAAGTACACAAGTCAAGGGGCAGGATTTCTAGTGATGATGATACTCGGTGGTGCTATCATCCCTCCTATTCAGGGGAAATTAGCGGACCTTGAATCTGTAGGGATCCAAAACTCATTCATAATAGGTGGGCTCTGTTTCGCATATCTGATTTACTATGCTTGGAGCGCTAGGCGTTCTCTTTTGGACCAAAACATAGACTTCGAGAGCTAAGAATTAATACTCGCTTAGAAGTACGTGCTGAATCCAAGCATCCAAGTGGCAGTCAAAGCCGCCGGGTTGTGAAGGATATCCTCCTGCCACTGATAGCGGTAGTTCAAGCGCAACACAGTCTCGTTAGTGGGGCGGAAACTCAGCCCTGGAGTAATAGCAAAAACCTCATCTCCTATATCTGTTCCCATAGATTCAAACGTCCCTACGTTCCAATCAACGTAATCTATCCTAGCAGCAACGTTAAAAACGCTGTTCTCCCAATCAAGCACCTTACCACGAAAAACCGGCTGAACTATATCCATAAACGCACCATGTTGTTCAGAACCATATTGCTCGGTATAAGTCTCCGGGATATCCACTATAATCAAAGCCGCTTCGGCAGTGATATGAGTCCCGGTACTCTTAATGGTTGTGCTGAAATCAATAGCGAAAACATCGCATCTGCGCTCATCGTCTAAATCGACGCCGTCGTCTGTGTATTTGTTGTAAACACCACCCATATAACTAAACCCAAGCTCACCTATTTGACGATTTTTAATGGCGATTTTTCCAGTGAATAGTGGCCTTCCATTAAAACTCTCCTCAAACCTTTCATGATCTTCTTTCGCAGCAGGAAGAAAGGTTCTGCTCTCCTCATTATCAATAATACTATTATTAAATCCATTCGTCAGATATGCCTCATACCCTATTATGAAATCGCCTGAATACATTTTTCCATATATACCAAACCCAGCATTAGACCATGTCGCAGGCAGCATATTAACAGCCATATCGGGTCTTTCAATGAATTCCCAATTAGGTCCATCGTGGTTTTGGTTAAATGAGCCTATAGGGTTCATTACTATTCCTCCCCTTAGATTGAAAGCAGGTGACAACTCAATATCCATCGCTGCAAATTCGATAACTATCTCCCTACCACCCTCTTCAAATTCAATTTCAGACATGAATTTAATCCTGTTACTGATCTTGCTTGACATAAACATCGTTAGTCGACGAGCCTGAAAAGACAATCCCTCTGATAACCCATCCTCAGAACTATAGAAAGTATTAGCCTCTAAATAACCACCTATAGCAACCCTTGCTCCACTACCACCATTTACTGGGCGGTTATACGAAGCATCCATACTCAGTGAATCCGAAGGGGATTCATTTGAAGTTTGGGAAAATGCTAGTGCTGGAGCTAGAGCGAGTGATGTAAACGCCGTCAATACTAGCGCAATACTAAGATATCTGTATGTAAATATTTTCATTATCAACCTCAACTTCAAAAGTTCTTAAATTTTCCTCAGCTGGACCCTCCAGCACTTCTCCTTCAACAGAGAACTCAGCTCCATGACATGGACACGTATAAATTCCGCCTCCTACGTTTAACTCACAACCATTGTGGGTGCATTCTAAAAGTGATGCAGCATATTTATCTTTACCCGTTCTATAAAGGCAAATAGGAAATTCAGAGAAATCAACATTTAGAAGTATAAATTTCCTTTGTTTATCCTCTGATGTTAGACCTGCTGTAAATTCTCTTTTACGGACTTGAAGCATTCCATTTTTACTTGAAGCCTTAGCGTAATGTATGCTAGAACAACCTTGAAGCATCGATGCAGCTAAAGGTATTCCAACTGCTGATATACAGCACGTTCGTATAAAATCTTTTCTTTCCATGTTATAGTGATTCTAAGAATATAATCAATAGCTTCTTGTCTTCATCAGTCAGGCCTGCATAATCAGTTTTAGACTGTTCAGACTCTCCCCCGTGCATCATAATCGCCTCATCAATACTACGAGCTCTACCGTCGTGAAGTAGGAAATACGAACCTCCCTGAGCATCCTTCGACAAACCTAATCCCCAAAGTGGCGGAGTACGCCATTCGTATGTCATAGCATGACCTTCAGTATATCCATCATCAAGTCCAGCTCCCATATCGTGAAGTAGCAAATCTGTGTAAGGATAGAATTCTACGTTATTAAGCTGCTCGATATCAGACACCGAAGTCTGCATCACAGGAGTGTGACATCCGGCGCAATTAATTGAATTGAATATCTCAGCACCGGCAATTACATCTGGGCTGTCAACATCACGTTGAATTGGAGCTTTTAAGGTCTTAAGGTAAAAGGCTACGTCGTTAAGAGTAGATGTCCCCACCTCTGGGTCAATCTCAAGCCCTGTGTAAACATCAATAGGATTATA
>Ga0209091_10002073_pt1 | contig 17198 bp, 13 predicted proteins | sample ArcticOcean_MG_C_6_FD_187438 | JGI IMG/M metagenome (GOLD analysis project Ga0209091, IMG submission 187438) | Marine microbial communities from western Arctic Ocean - ArcticOcean_MG_CB8_128 (SPAdes) (version 2) | ecosystem: Environmental > Aquatic > Marine > Oceanic | place: Arctic Ocean...
GTTTCTGCTACATTTTATATATCAGAAGTTAAAAATTAAAAAAAATAATAATTTTTCAAATCACCTTTATTTTCTTCAAATTCTATTCTTTGTATTACTTTTGATTAAGTTCAGGTCTTAATTGATAATAAAAATGGGGAGGCTCAAAACACTTATTGCTTTAATTTTTTCTTTAATTTTTTCATGTCAAGAAATAAAGAAACCTTTAGTTAGTAAAAACACCAACGATACAATAATAGATTTTAAATTTTCTCCACCAATCAAATTAGACTCGATGTCTGTTCAGTATAGAATTAGAAATGATATTTTCAATTGGCCAGAGTTTACTGCTTTCACTGATAGCTTTGAGAGTTTGATAAAACTTAATCCTGAAGGCAATCTTGTTTTTATTGAGGAATTGGAGTTGAAATTAAAAACCTTATCCAAGTCAAGATTTCCAACAAAAATTGACTTACCAGACATTAAAAGTAGACTTAAAGTAGTTCAGACTATGTTAATGCAATCAAGATATCATTCAAAAAACAAAAACTGGAAGGAGTTAGATATAAGCCTTCAAAACCTTTACTTAAGCTATAATTCATTCATTAATAGAATAAAGTCTATAAATGAAGAAATTAATTTATTTAGCAACGAGACAAATTAGTCTTCATTCAACAAATGTTATGTTAAATGAATACTAATTATTTATTTAAGTTTATTGCCTAGACCATCAATTTTCGTTACTGTTGGGCTGGTCAATATTAAATATTTAAATCATCGACTTTAAAGTCATAGTTTAAAAGTTTTATAACTCTATTTGAATTAACAATTCTTTTAATGTTTTCTGCTTTTAAGAATCTTGGTGGCAAAATATTTTTTTGATCAGCAATCTTTGAATAATATTCTTTTTTTGAAGGATGAAACGGAGTTACCGCATTAAATATTAAATTTTCTTTATTTAAATTCTTGATTACTTTCAAGATTACACCTATTGCGTCATCCTGGTGAATAAGATTAATCACTTCATTTCCCTTATGAAATTTTTTTCCACTCAAACTATAAATAGGATGGCGGTCTTTCCCAATTAACCCCCCTAATCGAATATGTGATGTTATGAAATTGCCATTATTTAATTGATTTTCAATTTTTAAAGTTTCAATTCCAGAATTTGAATTAGGATTACAATTACAAGACTCATCTACTATTCCTTTTTGTGAATCATATACACTTATACTACTTAAGTAAATTACTTTTTTGATCGATTCGTTTTCAATTATCTTTACGAGAGAAGCTATAGAGTTGTTTATATTTATTAATGGACCTCCTCTTCTAACAAAAGGAATTGTAATAACTAGTGTGTCAATAGATTTAAAAAAAGGAGAATTTGAAGTTTTTTCTGGGCTAAATAAATAATGATATGATTTCACACCTAGTCTTGATAATTTTTTAATTTTTTCAGAAGATGTGGATGTTCCTTTTACAACATACCCTTTTTTAATTAAAGTTTCAGCTAGAGGAAAGCCTAACCAACCGCAGCCTAGAATTCCTATTTTATTCATTTTTTAAAATTACAATTTTTCATTTAGTCTTTTGTTTTTATGTGAATATTTTGATTTTTTTTAAATTAAATTAATTACCTTATAATGAATTAAGTACTGTTAAATGGCAATTAAAAGTTTTCAAGGCCCTAGAGTTTCTTTAGCTAAAAAAGTAGTAAAGAACATTCTTGTTAGAGATGTGATGTCTACGAGTTTAATACTTTTTCGGCCTAAACAAACTATTCATGATGTAATGAAGTCTTTTATTAAATATAGAATATCAGGAGGGCCGGTTGTTGATAAACATGGAGAATTGATGGGAGTTATTTCCGAAGCTGACTGTATGAAAGAAATTTCTGAAAGTAGATATTTTAATATGCCCATACTTGATAAAACTGTTTATCATTTTATGACTAAGGATGTTGAAACCATTGAAGCTTCAACAAGTATATTTGATGCTGCATCACTTTTTTCAAAAACTAATAGACGACGCTTCCCCGTTATTGATAAAAAAAGATTGGTTGGCCAAGTAAGTAGAAAGGATATTGTAATTGCAGCACTTAATTTAAAAAGTCAGACTTGGTAATAATTAGTGAACTTTAGATCCATTTGAAATTTTTGATTTGTCAGGACTAATAAAAATTAGTTTACCCGAAACATCTTTACCCATCAATATCATTCCTTGACTTTCAACACCTTTTATTTTTCTTGGATTTAAATTAGTTAGAACAGTTACTTTGTTACCAATGATTTTCTCAGAACTATACTCTTTTGCAATACCGGATACAATTGTCAACTCTTCATTTCCAACACTTACTTTAAGTTTTAAAAGAGTTTTAGTTTTTGGTATTTTTTCTGCATCTAGAATTTCCCCAACATTAATTTCAAGATTTTTAAAATTTTCAAAATCAACAACAGGTTTTATTGGGGGAATAGGCTTTAAATCATTGTTTTTTTTAGTAGCTCCAAGCTTAGTTAGTTGTTTTTCTATTTGAGAATCTTCAATTTTAGAAAACAATAACTCTTGACTATTAATAACATGCCCCTCTTCAATAGTTATTTGATCATCAATACTATTCCAGTCAGAAGATTTTAAGTTTAACATTTTTAATAGCTTTTCTGAAGTGAAAGGAAGAAATGGCTCACTCAAGTATGCCAAACGGCCTGCTAATTGAAGGCCTACATACATTATAGTAGAAACTCTTTCAGGTGTGTTTTTTATTAATTTCCAAGGCTCTTGATCAGCAAGATATTTATTCCCAAGTCTAGCTAAATTCATCAATTCTTTTAGTGCTTCTCTAAATTTAAATTTTTCAATAGAATCACTAATTTTATTTTGAAAACGACTTATTGAATCTAAAATTTTATTGTCATCATCAAAAAGCTTTTCTGGTTTAGGTGTTTTTCCATCATAATACTTGTGAGTTAAAACGACTATTCTGTTTATGAAATTCCCATAAATAGCTACTAGTTCATTATTGTTTCTTGCTTGAAAATCACTCCAAGTAAAATCATTATCTTTTGATTCTGGAGCATTAGCTGTTAAAACATATCTTAAAACATCTTGTTGTTCTGGAAAATCTATTAAGTATTCATGTAGCCAAACTGCCCAATTTTTTGATGTAGAAATTTTATTTCCTTCAAGATTTAAGAATTCATTCGCAGGTACATTTTTTGGTAAAATATATTTACCTGAAGCCTTCAGCATCGAAGGGAAAATGATACAATGAAAAACAATATTATCCTTTCCTATAAAGTGGATTAATTCTGTGTCCTCATCTTTCCAGTATGGTTCCCAATCAATTCCCTTTTTTTTCGCCCATTCTTTTGTAGATGAAATATAGCCGATAGGAGCATCAAACCATACATAAAGAACTTTTCCTTTATTGTTTTCAACTGGAACTGGGATTCCCCAATCTAAATCTCTTGTTACTGCCCTAGGTTGAAGACCACTTTCTATCCAAGACTTCACCTGTCCATATACATTAGGTTTCCAGTCTTTTTTATGACCATCTAATATCCATTTCTTTATAAATTTTTCATAATTATTTAGTGGAAGATACCAATGCTTGGTACTTTTTTTAATGGGAAAAGAACCAGAAAGAGTTGATTTTGGATTTATAAGATCTGAAGAGTTTAAACTGCTTCCGCAGCTTTCACATTGATCACCATAAGCCTCTTTATTTTTACATATTGGACAAGTTCCAGTTACAAACCTATCGGCTAAAAATTGCTGAGCTTCTTCATCGAATAATTGTTCTGAAGTTTTTTCAATAAAAATATTTTTAGAATCCAGATCCCTAAAGAATTCTTGAGCAGTCTCGTGATGAATTTTTGCTGAAGTTCTGGAGTAATTATTGAATGAAATTCCAAAATCCTCAAACGATTTACGAATCATTTTATCATACTTGTCAATTACTTCTTTTGGAGTTATACCTTCTTTTTTTGCTTTTATTGCTATAGCAACTCCGTGCTCGTCGCTTCCACATATAAAAGCAACATCACGTTCTTTATTTCGGAGATACCTAGCAAATATATCAGCAGGAATATATACTCCAGCTAAATGGCCTATGTGTATTGGTCCATTTGTGTAAGGAAGAGCTGCGGTTAGAGTATATCGTTTAGTTTTACCCATCAATTAGTTTTAACCAAAAATACAATGAAAACCTTTATTATTAACCACCCTATAATATAATATTAAATTGATTTTTAAACAAGTTGTTGTTTTTATAACAACTTGTTTATATTTATAACATTAATTTATATATATGAAAACAATATCTTCTGAAGTTTCAGCATACATAAAAACAAAACCATTTTTATCAATTGCTCTATCTCAAGATATAATCAATCTAACATCATTAGCTAGACAGATTCAGCCAGAAATTGAAAAATCTCTTCGAAAGCCAGCTAAAAGTGGAGCGATTGTTATGGCGTTAAAAAGAATTTCTGATACTCAAGAATTTATTACAACTCATAGAATTGTAAGAGTTTTAAAAAACATGGGCGACATAACTGTTCGTTCATCTTTAGTGGATTATTGTTTTAAAATATCCGAAACACTTTTGCCAGCACAAGCAAATTTTTTAAATCAAATAGAAACATCCAAAAACGTTTTTTTTACTACATCAAGAGGGGTTGGAGAATGTAATATTATTGTAAGTCAAGAGTTGTCTTCAACAATAGAATCTGTTTTCATTAATGAAGTTTGTCTTGAAAAAACTCATGATCTTTCAGCTATTTCAATTAAGCTTCCAACTGAAAATGTTACAATACCTGGTATATATTACTTTATATTTCAAAGACTATCATGGGAAGGAGTAAATATTAATGAGGTTATTTCTACCTCAAATGAATTCACAATTTTAATGGATGAAGATTCTGTAAATATCGCTTTTCAAGTGATTAAGGATTTGAAGAATTTATAGTCAATTCTTTTAGAGTATCATATAATTGATCTATTCTTTTTACATTTTCAATTACTAAAATCAACTTTAATCCATTTTTAGTATTCTTTTCTTTAATAGCAATATTTGATTTTTCTTTTTGAACATTAGTTAAAAAGACTCCAAAAGTTTCAGTTTTAAAAATATCATTTTGTTGATCTTCAATAAAATAACCAAGGCATTTATTTTGTTTTATTACATAGCGCTCTATTCCAATTTTCACAGCTAACCATTTCAATTTAATGCTATTTAATAATTCATTTCCTTGATCTGGAATTGAGCCAAATCTATCAATTAAGTTTTTCTTAAATTCTATGAGCTTATCTTCATTAGATATTTTGCTTAATTCATTATATAATGATAATCTTTCACTTATAACATTAATATATGTTTCAGGAAAAAGAACTTCTAAATCAGTGTCAATCTGAACGTTTTTAATTTGATTTTTTAAAGAGCTGGGTTCAATATTGTTATACAGCTCTTTAAATTCAGTTTCCTTGAGCTCCTGAACTGCTTCTTCTAAAATTTTTTGATAAGTATCGTATCCAATCTCATTAATAAATCCACTTTGCTCACCTCCTAATAAATCGCCAGCACCTCTAATCTCAAGATCTTTCATGGCTATTTGCATCCCTGACCCTAGTTCTGAATACTGTTGAATTGCATTGATTCTTTTTTGAGCTTCAGAGGATATTGAGCTATAAGGTGGAGTTATGAAATAACAAAATGCTTTTTTATTACTTCTTCCAACTCTTCCTCGCATTTGATGTAAATCACTTAATCCAAAGTTATTGGCATTATTAATAAAAATTGTATTTGCATTTGGAACATCAAGACCATTTTCAATAATGGTTGTTGCTACTAATACATCATACTCTCCTTCCATAAAACCTATGAGGGTTTTCTCTAGTCTTTTACCATTCATTTGTCCATGACCTATAGCAATTCTAGCGTCTGGAACCAAACGTTGAAGCATGCCTGAGACTTCTGTAATATTTTCAACACGATTATGAATAAAAAATATTTGTCCAGATCGTTTTAACTCATACATAATAGCATCCCGAATAATAGATTCACTAAATCTGATTACTTCATTCTCAATAGGATACCTATTGGGGGGAGCTGTTGCTATTATTGATAAGTCTCTAGCAGACATTAAACTAAATTGAAGTGTTCTAGGTATGGGAGTTGCTGTTAGACTTAATACATCAATGTTTGTTTTTAGGGAACGAATCTGTTCTTTAACTGAGACTCCAAATTTTTGTTCTTCATCAACTATTAAAAGTCCAAGATCCTTAAAGACAACTGACTTATTAGCTATTTGATGAGTGCCAATTAAAATATCTATTTTTCCAGAAGCAAGATCTTCTAGCAACTGTTTTTTTTCTTTTGGACTTCTGAATCTGTTCAAATAATCTACCCTAACAGGTAATTCTTTAAGACGATTGGAAAAGGTTTTGAAGTGTTGAAATGTTAATATCGTAGTTGGAACTAATACCGCTACCTGTTTTGAATTATCAACAGCTTTGAATGCGGATCTAATAGCCACCTCTGTTTTACCAAAACCCACATCTCCACAAATTAATCTATCCATAGCTCTTTCACTTTCCATATCAGATTTTATATCTTGAGTTGTTTTGCTCTGATCTGGAGTATCTTCAAATAAAAAAGAGGCTTCTAGCTCCCATTGTAAGTAGCTGTCAGGAGAACAGGCATATCCTATTTTTTCTCTTCTTTTAGCGTAGAGTTTTATAAGGTCAAATGCAATGGATTTAACTTTGCTTTTAGTTTTTTGCTTGAGTGCTTTCCATGATTTAGAACCTAATTTATATATTCTTGGTACATGCCCATCTTTACCATTAAACTTTGAAATTTTATGTAAAGAATGAATGCTTAAATAAAGAATATCTCCTTCAGCATATACAATTTTAATAACTTCTTGATTTGAATTCTCAACCATAATCCTCTGTAATCCTCCAAATCGTCCAACACCATGATCCATGTGAGTTACAAAATCTCCAACCTGCATTGAGGTTAACTCCTTAAGGTTTAATGTATTTTTTCTTGTATTATCTGATTTTAGCTTATACTTATGATACCTGCCAAATATTTGATGATCAGTAAAACATGCTACTTTTGAGTCAAAATCTTCAAAGCCAGCATGAATAGGACACTCTGAAATTTTGTAATGAACAGTAAGGTCCATTTCTTGAAAAATATCATTTAACCTTTTTACTTGTTGAGTGTTAGTGCAGAGAATGTAATTAATAAATCCATTTTTGTTATTTTGGTTAAGATGCTCAACAAGAAGATTAAATTGCTTATTGAAAATTGGGTGTGGAGACTGTTTGAAAACTAAAGAATCAGAAATTTTTATAAAGTCACTTTTATTTAATAATAAATGAGAATAATCATCAAAACTTTTAATTAGTTGCTTTGAATTGACAAATAATTTTTCTGGAGGATACTGTAAAATAGAATCAGATTTAGAATAAATATTTTGAGCTTTATTAAATAAAGTATCTAATCTGTTTAGAGTATTGTCAATATTTGAACTTATCACAGTACTGGATTCGGGAAGAACATCTATGATGGTCTTTCTTTTATCAGTAAATGAAATTATAGAAGTGTTCGGTAACAAATCGATCACTTCAAGACTAGAAATAGAAAGCTGATTTTTAACATCAAAAGTTCTAAGACTTTGAACTTCATCTCCAAAAAATTCTATTCTATATGGGTGATGGTTTGAAAAAGAAAAAACGTCTATAATACCTCCCCTAAGAGCAAATTCTCCAGGAGCACTAACAAAATCAACTCTTTCAAAGCCATATTCAAACAGACTCTCATTAATAAAATCTAAAGAGACACTCATCCCTTTTTTTATCGTCAAAGTGTTTTTTTTCAAAGTATGCTCAGAGATTATTTTTTCTGAAATAGCATCAGTGTAGGTAACTATTATTTTTGCATTTTTACGAGTAAGTTGTCTCAAAACAGAAGATCTTAGGAGAACATTGGAGTTGTCAGTATCTTCTGTGGAGTATGCTTTTCGATAGCTTGCCGGAAAAAATAATACATTTTTCTCGCCAACTAAATATTCTAGATCATTAAGATAATAAGCAGCCTCCTCAGCTTCTGAAAAAATTAATAAAAAAACTTTAGGAGATTTGTTAAATTCATTTGCCAACCGAAAACTTAATCCCGAACCTATCAATCCTTTAACTAGGAAGTTCTGCTTTTGTTTAAGCATATTACCAAGTAAAACTTGATTTTTGTCATTAAAGGAGATTTCAAACAAATCGTTTTCTAAAAATTTTATCAAATATAGCTTCTTCTTCTGATTTTTCTTAAGTCTATTATAGCTCTATTGTTTATTTATTCAGTGTTAGTTAATAAATGATTAAAACAAACTTAATTTCACTAACAATAATGATTTATTTTTAGACTCATAAAGTTTAAGTATGTATCTCATTTTTGACACGGAAACTACAGGACTACCTAAAAAGTGGAAAGCTCCCTTGACGGATAGTGATAATTGGCCAAGATGTGTTCAAATTGCATGGCAGCTTCACGAGAGTAATGGTGATTGTGTTTCTCATGAAAATTTCATAGTTAAACCTGATGCGTATGATATCCCTTATGATTCAGAAAAAATACATGGAATTTCAACTGCATTAGCTGAAGATGATGGAATTGATCTTATAGATGTACTAAAGAGTTTTGAAGTTGCTCTAAAAAAAGCAAAATTTATATGTGGTCATAATGTAAGTTTTGATTTAAATATCATTGGAGCAGAATTTTTAAGATTAGGGTTTGATAATTTATTTGAGGGAATTCCTATAATAGATACATGCACAGAAGAAACAGCGAGTTTGTGTAAGATTTCGGGAGGTAGAGGGGGTAAGTTTAAACTACCAACTCTTATTGAATTAAATAAATTTTTGTTTAACGATAGTTTTGATGAAGCTCATAATGCAACTGCCGATGTAGAAGCAACAACAAGATGTCTTTTTGAATTAATAAGAAATGAATCGATAGCACCGAATGCATTTAATGGTGAAACCTCGTATTACAGATCAGTTCAAGATAATTTCAAATCCTCTATGAGACCTATTGGTCTTATTCATGTTAATTTAAAAAAGGCATCAGAAGCGTTAATTAAAGAAGAAGTTTCTTCAGGTATTGAAATTATTTCAAATGATACCAAAGTAGAATTACTTGAAACCCCTTTTGTTCATTTACATGTTCATTCTCAATTTTCTGTACTCCAATCTACTTCCCAAATACCAAAGCTAGTTGAAGCAGCACAAAAAAATAATATGCCGGCTTTAGCATTAACAGATAAAGCAAACCTAATGGGAGCTTTCCACTTTATAAAAGCTGTCAAAAATCATAATAGTCTATTAGAAGATAAAACAAAAGAAATTAAACCAATTGTAGGTTGTGAATTTTATGTTTGTGAAAATCATAAAGATAAAACTAGAAGAGATGATGGATATCAAGTGGTTTTTCTTGCAAAGAATAAAAATGGGTATCATAACTTATCTAAAATGAGTTCTTTAGCATACACATCAGGATTTTATTATGTCCCAAGAATTGATAGAGAGATAGTTGAACAATACAAAGAGAATTTAATTATTTTAACAGGTAATTTATACGGAGAAATTCCATCAAAAATTTTAAATATTGGAGAACGTCAAGCTGAAGAAGCACTATTGTGGTGGAAAAACCTATTTAAAAGTGATCTTTATATTGAATTAATGCGCCATGATCAAGAAGATGAAAAAAGAGTAAATAAAGGATTAATAGCATTATCTATTAAACATAACGTTTCCGTTGTAGCTTCTAATAACACATATTATACAAACCAAGAGGATGCAAATGCACATGATATTTTATTATGCTTAAAAGATGGTGAAAAACAAACAACACCAATAGGAAGAGGGAGAGGATTTCGTTATGGCCTTCCAAATCAAGAATATTATTTCAAGTCTCAAGAGCAAATGAAAGAGATTTTTAAAGATATTCCTGAGGCAATATTTAGCTGTTTAGAAATTATCTCTAAAATATCTTCATTTGATTTAGCGAATGAAGTTCTTCTTCCAAAATTTGAAATTCCTGATGAATTCGAATCAAAGAATAATGATGGTGTTGAGAGAGAAAACGCTTATCTAAGATATTTAACTTATAAAGGAGCGGAAAAAAGATATCCAGAGCTGCCTAAAGAAACTTCTGATAGATTAGATTTTGAATTAGAGGTGATCTCAAATACAGGTTATCCAGGATATTTTCTTATTGTTCAAGACTTTATCTCAGCTGCCAGAAGTATGGATGTTTCTGTTGGTCCTGGAAGAGGTTCAGCTGCTGGATCTGCTGTTGCATATTGTTTAGGAATAACAAATTTGGATCCGATTAAATACAATTTACTTTTTGAGAGATTTCTTAATCCTGATAGAGTAAGCCTTCCTGATATTGACATAGATTTTGACGACGAAGGTCGTTCAAAAGTTATTGATTATGTAATTAAAAAATATGGTTCTAAGCAAGTTGCTCAGATTATAACATATGGAAAAATGGCTGCAAAATCATCTATAAGAGATACTGCAAGAGTCTTGGATTTACCGCTAGGAGATGCTGATCGAATTTCAAAATTAGTTCCTAATTTAAAATTAAGTCAAATTTTTGGAGGATCTGACAGCTATCTTAAAGAACAAGTTAGAGGAGGGGATGAATTCGCAAAAGTCAAAGAATTACAATCTTTATATAAAGGAGATGACCTAGCAGGAAGAACTTTACAGCAAGCAAAAATTCTAGAAGGTTCTCTGAGGAATACTGGAATTCATGCTTGTGGAGTAATTATAACTCCTGACGACATAACTAAATTTGTTCCTGTTGCTACTGCAAAAGACTCTGATTTAGTTGTAACTCAATTTGATAATTCTGTAGTTGAAGATGCAGGGTTATTAAAAATGGATTTTCTTGGATTGAAAACTTTAACCTTGATTAAAGACACCGTAAAGCTTGTTAAATATAAACACAATATTGATCTTAATCCTGATAAGTTTCCGCTAGATGATGAAAAAACATATTCTCTTTTTCAGCGTGGAGATACAGTGGGAATTTTTCAATATGAATCTGCGGGGATGAAAAAATATTTAAGAGACTTAAAGCCAACAGTATTTGCAGATTTAATAGCAATGAACGCTCTATATAGGCCTGGACCACTTGAGTACATTCCAAGTTTTGTTGCTAGAAAAAATGGAACCGAACAAATAAGTTTTGATCTTCCTGAAATGGCTGAGTATCTTGAAGAAACATACGGGATAACTGTTTACCAAGAGCAAGTTATGTTATTATCACAGAAGCTGGCTGGTTTTACTAAAGGTGAAGCAGATTTATTAAGAAAAGCAATGGGGAAAAAGATTTTCTCATTGTTAGAAAAATTAAAACCAAAATTTCTAGAAGGAGGAAAGGAAAGAAACCATCCTAAAGATATTTTAGAAAAAATATGGAAAGATTGGGAAGCTTTTGCTTCCTATGCATTTAATAAATCACATTCAACTTGCTATGCATGGATTGGTTTTCAAACAGCATATCTTAAGGCGCATTATCCAGCCGAATATATGGCAGCAGTACTATCTAATAATATGAATGACATTAAACAAGTTTCTTTTTTCATGGAAGAATGCAAACATATGGGGTTAGAAGTTTTAGGGCCTGATGTAAACGAATCTTTCTATAAGTTTACAGTAAATGATAATCAAGCAATACGTTTTGGCATGGGGGCGGTCAAAGGAGTTGGAAAAGGAGCGGTTGAAACTATAATTCAAAACCGGGAAAAAGGCAACTACGAATCAATTTTTGACATGTCTAAAAGAATAGACCTACGTGCTGCAAATAAAAAAACATTTGAAAATTTAGCATTAGCTGGAGGGTTTGATGGTTTTTCTCCTCATAGAGCACAATATTTTAATCCAGATGGAGACGGTGTAATGTTTTTTGAAAAAGCTATGCGGTTTGGAGCTAAATATCAGCAAAATCTAAACTCATCTCAGATTAATTTATTTGGAGATGAAGACAATTCTACTTATCAAGAATTAAGTATACCTGAATGTGATAAATGGGAGAAATTAGATTTACTTAAAAAAGAAAAAGAAGTCGTCGGAATATATATATCTGCTCATCCTTTGGATGAGCACTTAAGAGCTATAAATCTCTTTTCTTCTGCACCACTTAACATCCTAAATGATATAGATTCTTTAATAAATAAAGATCTATACTTTACTGGGATTATTAATGATTTTGACAAGCTTACTTCCAAGAATGGAAACGGATGGGGTAAATTTATTTTAGAAGATTTTGATGATCAACATGAATTTAGAATTTTCGGAGAAGAGTATCTAAAATTTGCTCACTTTATAGATTTTAATTCAATAGTTAGATTTAGGGTTTCAATAAGGGAAGGGTGGCGAAATAGAGAGACTGGAAAATTAGGACCTCCAAGAATGAAATTCTTACATTTTGAATTACTTGGTGAAACAATTAAAACTAACTCAAAAAAACTTATTATAAGCTCTAACCTTAAATCTTTAGACCAGGATAGTATCGATAATATTAAAAATATTTTCAATCGATATAAAGGTGAAAAACCAATTGGATTTGAGATATATCATCCAGAAGATAAAATAAAAATTACATTAAATAGTCGTAAACAAAAAGTAGATGTTTGTGATGACCTTTTAGATGAATTAGATTTAGCTTCACTAAAGTATAGAATAAAATGATTTACAATAAAAATACTATTATTAAAACAAATAAATATTGAGGTTATTCGAAATAATTTTAGCTAATTTTGTGGTAAATATATTGTTATGGCATTAGAAATTACAGATTCAACATTTGAAGAGTTAGTTTTAAAAGCAGATAAACCTGTTATGGTTGATTTCTGGGCAGAATGGTGTGGACCATGTAGAGTGGTTGGACCAATTATGGATGAGATAAGTACTGATTTTGAGGGTAAAGCAATAGTTGGAAAATTAGATGTAGATTCAAATCAAGAATTTGCTGCTAAATATGGAGTTAGAAACATTCCAACTGTTTTGGTCTTTAAAGACGGTGAAATAGTAGGAAGGCAAGTTGGTGTTGCTCCTAAAGCTACATATGCAGAGTCATTAAACGCGGCTATGTAAATTGTTTTAAGTACAAAATCAAGTGTATATTTTTGTTATATAGATTTGGGTAAGTCAAAATCCAGTGTATATTTGCAATCGCTAATCACGGTCTGGTAGTTCAGCTGGTTAGAATACCTGCCTGTCACGCAGGGGGTCGCGGGTTCGAGTCCCGTCCAGACCGCAAAATAACCCTCCAATTAGGAGGGTTTTTTGGTTCTAACACTCTGCTAATAAGCAATTTACACTAATTTTATAGATTACTTGAATCCTCTAAAAGTAGGAGTGATTACTAAATTGATTACTAAATATGTAATCAAACTCCATTATTTATATAGAATTTTTACCTATCTTAACACCTGTAAAACAGGAATTTAGAACAAATTTAGTAATCAAATCGACCTATGTACTTTTACTTAAACTTTCGAGGAAAAAGAAGTGATAAAAAACCCAACGATGAGTTAACTATCATGATTAGATACTATTACCGAGAAAGTGGTGATAAGAAGGGAAAATCACTAAATATCTCAACAGGTGTAAAAGTTAAACTTAAAGATTGGGATGAGGACTGGGATAAATCAAAGAAGAGAGAACCAATCAAAAGAACTGATAAAGAATATAAAGAGAAGAATCAGATTCTCAAATCAAAAGAAAGAGAACTAACGAGTATAGTTGATAAACTTCAAAGAAGAGATGAGTTAGAACCCTTACCAAATCTTGTTAAAAGTGTATTAAGAAAAAAGAAGATTAATAAGAGAAGAAAAACATATTCTGAAGTTAACTTTCTTTATATGTTCGATAAGTTTGAGAAGTATGTAACTGAGAATTATAAACCATCTTATAAGAGAACAATCCTTACCCAAATTAAACACATAAAAGATTTTAGTGAAGAGGTTGAAATGAAGGATAATATCTCTTTATTGGTAGATGATATTTCTGAAGATTTTATAAAGAAGTTTGTTTATTGGTGTTATGATAAACAAAATCTTCAACCTTCTGTTTTGAAAAAAAGGTTGAGAGGGTTTTCTAATTTTAGAGAGTGGATGTTAAGAGTTGAAAGACAAAATATAACATTAACGATTCCAAAAAATATAATTAAAGAAGGAAAAACTGATGTTATAAATCTTACAAGAGATGAAATTGTAAAGATATTTGAGTTCAAAGATTTTGATTATGGTAATGATTCATATCTAAAATATTTGAAGAAAGAAGAACTTCAGGTTGAAGAATTAAATGATATTAGAACTAACATAAAGAGTCAAGATTTAAAGGAAAGGAAATACACAAATTACGAAGTAATAAAAGATATGTTATTGTTCGTTTGTTCTGTGGGATGTAGGTATGGTGATATGGTGAATATGAAATTAGATAATTTTAGATTCTACAAAGGTGACAATGGTGTTGAAAACAGAACCAAAGGAACATGGGAATTCAGAATGGAAAAAGTTCCGAATAGGGGTGTTGTGATTGTTCCATCAAACAGGATTAGTTATAATTTATGGTGTAAATATGGAAGTGGAAAAAGTAGAGAAGATTTTCTATTTCCAAGAACTAAATATGGTAATCCAATATCAAATCAAAAATTTAATAAACACATAAAAGAGATTTGTAAAATAATTGGAATTGATGATTTAGTGGATAAACCAAGATTTGATATTGATGGTAAACCAATAAGGGGAACTGATGTAAGAGTTCCTAAATACAGTGTGGTATCTTCTCATATTGGAAGGAGAAGTTTTATTAGAGAACAGATAGAATTAGGTAAACCACAAAGAGAAATTATGATGATGAGTGGACATACATCCTTAAAGGTTTTTAATGGGTATTATGATATTAAACCAAGTGATTTATGGAAGAGTGGTAATGAAATGTATTTTGGATTTGATTTATCTGATAAGAAAACTAAACCTAAACCAAATGTCCCAATGAGTAAAGGAGTTGAAGAACAACTCCACACTCTTAAAATGTATTTTGATAAGAATTTGATTGATGAGAAAGAATATAAATTAAAGAAAAAGAAAATCCTTAAAATATGACGAAGAGAGGGAAATGAAAAAAATTAATTGGAAAAATTTACTAATCCTAACCCCCTCAAACATCATGTTTCAAACTCTAAATTTGTTTGAATTGTTTAAATTCTAACTCTCTTTTTATTTCTTTTTCTTTGATTTGGGATATCTCAATACATTTCTTTTCTAATAAATAACCAAATACAGATACTACATTTATGATACGTCTCCCCTTCCAAAGAGAACCTTCAATCTTCCCATCCTTCAACCAACTAAAAATAGTCCGAGTACTAACACCAAATTGTTCACTTAAGTCTGATACTCCAACCCAACGATTGGTTTCTAAACATTCGATATGTTCGTTAAATCTATCTTCCATTATAATATCTTTTGTTCTTTAAGTTTTCTAACCGATGATGTTATGTATGAAGAATGTTCTTGTTGAAGTAATGAGTGTGTTCCCCAACTTATACTAAAACTCTTCTTATCTACTGAACCGAGTTTCATTAGGTGTTTACCAATCCCATCATATATAGAGATATCTTTACCCTCATCTACAAATCCAATCAATCTTTTATTGGGTGAGTTCCCAACATATTTGAATGGAATTACTGAATTCATTCTTTTATTTATACCATCGAGGTTCGTATTTAATTTTAGTGAATATGATGGGAGATATTTTCTCCATTCATCATATCTCTGAATGAGATTCATTATTTCATTGTATTCTAAATCTGATTCATCTTTCAGAGTTTTAATCAGTTCATCTCTTTTCTCAATCGGTGGTATCCAACCTCGTTCCATCATGTGGTTTAACACAGAGAAAGGATTAGGTAATGAAAAAAACTCAGAAGAATTTGTTGTAAATCTTTCAGAACATTTAAGAGATTGTAAAAGAGTTTTAAAAGATAGAGGAAGTTTCTTTTTAAACTTAGGGGATACTTTTTATAATGGAAACCTTCAAAACGTTCCTCATAGAGTAATACTAAAACTTCAAGAACAAGGATGGATACTTCGAAATACAATCATCTGGTCTAAAACTAATCCAAAACCTTCATCTAAAACAAATCTAACTCCTTCCTATGAATTCATATTTCATTTAGTGAAATCCATGGAATATGATTATTATCCAACACCTAATAAACTATCAGATAAAACGAAACCTTCACTTCCTCCAAGACATAGAAGTGTAAATGGAGATTATTCAAAATCAGTTTCTCCATATCTTCCAAATATCAAAGGAAAGAACATGGGAGATTATTGGAATGAGGATATTGTAAGAACTTCGGTTGCAAATCAAAAACTAAACATTGAAGGAGAACACCCTGCTCCATTTCCTGAAGAAATTATAACCTTACCTATTCTTCAAACTTCTAAAGAGTTTGAATTAGTATTAGACCCTTTTATGGGAAGTGGAACTGTTGGAAGGGTTTGTGATAAGTTGAATAGGAGGTTTATTGGGTATGATTTGAAATCATTTTAGAATAACATAAGTAGAATCTTTAAAAACTCTCATTTACTTTAGTTTTAAACATTGAATATATAAAAACCTACTTGAGGTATACGAATCAACTACTTTTAACCTAATTGATTCTAATTCTGAAATTAATCTTTCAGAATTATTTTCCCATTTCTTTTGAGGTTCAACAATAAAAATACTGCCGTAAGGTTTTAGAATTCTATATCCTTCTTTTAGGTATTCCTTGTAATTAGAACCCATTAGAGATAAACAAAAAACACTAACATCTACTTTATTGTTTTCTAATGGAATATCTGATATATCACACTCAATAACGGATTCATCAATTCCAACGTAATCAAATGAGTAAACTTTGTTTGTTATTTCTTTAGAACGACATTGATAAACCTAATCCGTTTTTTAATTTTTAAAGGAGGTGGATATTTTCTATTGTTCCATACTTCCGTAAAAAAATGAAATCAATTGTTTTGGTTATGGAAATATGAAAAATAATTTCTAAATTTGTACCCCCATTACAAAAAACATTTTAATACTATCATTTTAATACTACATACAATATGGAAGAAAAACGATCTTGTTAG
>Ga0209091_10002076_pt1 | contig 17170 bp, 12 predicted proteins | sample ArcticOcean_MG_C_6_FD_187438 | JGI IMG/M metagenome (GOLD analysis project Ga0209091, IMG submission 187438) | Marine microbial communities from western Arctic Ocean - ArcticOcean_MG_CB8_128 (SPAdes) (version 2) | ecosystem: Environmental > Aquatic > Marine > Oceanic | place: Arctic Ocean...
GAAAGCGCGTTCTTCAGTAGCTTTGAGCATACCAGCGTAGACCAACGGCATGACGAATTGCGTGACACCACCACCAAGGTTACCCCAGCCAGCGGCCGTGGCGTTAGCGATACCGACGCACTTACCGTTGAACATGACGGACATCCAAAATTGGCACGCGACAAACGTCGCGAGACCGAGCCCGATGCCCAAACGGCAAATCAAAAATCCAGACGCAGTGCTGACGAACGGCATAGCGAAGCAGAACGGCGCAGTGACTAACAAAATCATACCGAGACCAATTCTCGGGCCGACGAGGTCGACGAACGTGCCCATCAAGACACGGCAGATGATGGTGCCGGTAATCGACGCCAACGCGGCGTTACCGAGATCCGGCTTGGTCATGTTCAAATCCTCACGGATGACCGGGACCATCGGCGCAGCCGCGAAAGTGGAGACGAAGGAGATGAAAAATCCAATCCAGGACATGTGGAAGGACATGTGGTGCGGTCGTTGGAACGAGAAGATGTTCAAAGACATCGCCTTGTTTTCCCTGTTATTATTTTTTTTAAGAAGGAGAAGAAGAGGAGATTGGTGAGTTTGGATGAAGAGAAGACAAAAAAAGACAAGAGAGATGGTGAAGACAAAATTTTGTTACGCCTATATACGCGCGCGTCGGCATCGCGTCGATTCGAACTCGAACTTTCCATTTTAACGCGATAAAAAGATGAATGAAACGTTTTTATTCGCTTTTATCCATCTTCGACGAAAAGTTCGCGCTCGGAATCGATGGAAACAGCGCGTCTTTCTCCATCACCCATTTCAACAAAGGACAAAAAAAAGGTGACCAAACGTCGTCGTTCGCCTCTTTTGCCGGACAAATTCTTTTAGGCACTCTCTCTCGTTCCCGGAAAGCGAAGAGATGCACGCGAAGGCAAAACGCGAACGTCGCGTGCGAACGATAAAGAACGAAGTACTTACGAATCGACCGGAATCGTGTGCACGGGGGGCTCGAACTCTTTAGGCGCCATTATATTTGTCCGTATAGTCTTAAGCGTCAGAAGCAATGAGGAAATCTCAACCACGTTTGTGCTCTTCTTTTGGTGTTTTCCCGTCGTTTGTTCAGGTTTTTCGAGTGCTTTTTTCATAAAACTCCCGTCGTTTGGTCGCTTTTTTCCAAAAAATCTCTGAAATCTCCTCTTTTCAGCCGCGAGTGTTGTTCTCACTTCTGAGCATCTTCTCCTCATTAAACGCGCGTAATAATAAACAATATAACAATACAACATGCAATTCACTGCTACGAAATTATTCACCGCCTTCTTGGCGTTGATTGCTTTGATGCAATTCGTCTCCGGCGCGGCCTTGTACTCCGAGATGACTCCGGAAATCACCGTCGCCGTCTCCGGCGTCGCAAAAGCGGATGGGTGCGCACCGACGGTACGTGAACTTTTCTCTCGCCTTTCTTTTTATTGGTTTCGAAAATTTCTTCTTCTTGGACGACGCGTTTACGTCGTCGGTGTAGAGACGAAAACATCATCAACGCGTCGAGAATAGGAGAGAATATAAATTCAACCGCAAGATTTGTTCCTCGCTTTTGCGGTTTCTTCTTCGCCGGCGACGGCAAAGCGAGCGTTTGTGTCTCTCCTAGGGGTGTTCCGCTTAAAATCTGGAAAATGTGAACAAAGGACGCCACTTTTTCCGCCAAAAGACACTCATCAGTTAATTTTTACTCATCCCTTCTTCTCTCTCTCTCTCTCTCTCTCTCTCTCTCTCTCTCTCTCTCTGCACATGTGTGATCGTACCAAAAACAGACCTACACCGGCGGCGCTTCCAGTTTAACGGTCAAATGGTCCGGCCTCACGGTCGCGCCGGCGAAAATCGCCATCAAATTGTGCTACACGAAGGACCAAACCGTGGACAGAGCGTGGAGAAAATTTAAAGACAACATCAAGGACAACAAACAGTGCAAACAAACGGCGGATACGGCGGCATTTTTGGTGGAACCGTTTGCGTGGACCGAGAAGAATGGAGAGAAGGAAGTTGTGATTCCAATGAATACGGCGCCGACGACGTATACCGTGCAAGTGTTGGCCATGGACGATACCGGGGCGTTTATCCAATACGGGGACAGTTTGACGAGCGAGTGCCACATTAAGATTGACACGTACGACAGAATCCCGTCGACGTTGCAAGGTACCATGGGTTTCTTCTGCGCGTTTTCTTTGATTTTTGCCGGGGTTGTTTGGGCGTACGACGTGAAGAAGCAAAACGCAATTGCCGCTCAGTGGGCGCAATAAACAATAAGCAGCAACGGCGTCTTCTTACGTCTGTGTCCATGGTCAACGAAGAAGCGGCGGCGGCGACCCCCGGGTGTTTTATTAACCAACGATCGATGTGAATATACATATTATTTATTGGTACGCAAGGACGGATGGAAGATTCAGAGCTATTTATTGCACGCGTGTAAGCGGATAAATTGTACATAGAGAACCTTTCACATAGAGAACATTTTAATTGAAAGGAAGTCCATCCCTTACGACGATATATGAAAAAATATGAAGAAAACCATCGTGAAAATAAAAAGCGCGCGCACATTGACATCATCATCATCCATCGAAACATTAAAAACACACGAATGAATACTCTTTCATATAGTTATACGTATACACAACAACTTTAACAACAACTTTCACCTTAAAACTTCAAAACGTTCTTCTCGCAATCGAAGCCTATACTTTTCAAGTTCTTCTCGCAGCTTTCTACCATCATCGGAGGTCCGCACAACAAAACGACGTTCTCGTCGCTCGGTTGCGGTAAATGCGCTTTCATCATCTCGCTATTCACAAAACCAACGCTTCCGGTCCATTTATTCTCATTCGAGTACAACTCCAAACTCGGCGTATCGACCGTGTAGTGCACGGAAAAGTTCGGATCCTTGGCGGCCAACTCGTCCAACTCGGCTTTGCACAAGATGTCCTTCGGCGACTGGTTCGCAAAAATCATGTTCACTTTCGTCGTATCGCCGACGTCGTTGAAGATTTGTCTGGCCACTTGAAGCATAGGCGTAATTCCGGTACCACCGCAAATCATAGAAATCGATTTCACGTTCGCTTTCTTTGCAACGGCGTTGGAGACGGCGTTGGTTACCGAAAATTCACCTCTCGCCGAGTATCGAATGAAACCGTTCGGGCCTTCAAACTCCACGGAATCTTCTCCGACGAGTAACTTGTCCAATTGCTGCGTTACGACGCCGTGATCGTAAATTTTCACCATCAAATCCATAAAGCCTTTCTCCTGGTCGTTGGTAATCGGCGTGTACGGACGAGACGTTTTACCGCCGTCGCAAGACACCATGACGTGTTGTCCAACCGGTAAACCGAGAATGTGCTCTTTCGTCGGTAACTCGAATCTAAATCGTCTCGTATTTGCAGAAACGTCTTGTTTTTCGACTAGTTTTAACTTGACCTTCTCGCCACTTTTCAAAGTCACCAACGTGCCTTCTGGGTACTCGGTCACCGGTCTCGCCGATTTCGGCGCCGCGTCCTCGGTTTTCATCTTTTCAAACTTGGATTTCGGCGCCGAGCACGACGGGCAGACGTAATCCGCTGGCAACGAATCGAACGGTTTCTCCTCGGAATAGATGTACCCGCACCCGGTGCAAATGTGTGTTTGTTTCCCCAAAGCTTTCGGAACGCCTTTGGTATACTGCGCGGACTTGTTGATTTTCCACCTCGCGGCGTTGTTTGGATTTTCCGTCGGCGTCGATTTCCTCGTCGCGCCAAACTTTTCAATCATGACATTTTCCACGACCGGATACAACTCGGACATGGCCACTTTTTCGATCTCGGCTTTCTCTTTCAAATGACCAGTTGGACCAACCGTGCCGCCGATGAAAATGTTCACGCCGGGAACCATACCTTTCGCGCCGGACGGATCCTTGACTTGCGCGCCCATCAGACCGACGTCCGCGACTTGTACCGGCGCGCACGAGTTCGGACACCCGGTCCAAATCATTCGAACGTCTTTCGGAAAATCGAGCACGGATTCCAAGTGTTCCGCTAACTTGTACGCGTTTTGCTTGGTTTCAATTTGCGCAAACCCGCAAAATTGGTTCCCCGTGCACGCGACGATGTTTCCAACGATCCTACCCGGTTTCGTCGAGTATCGCGAGAACAAGTCGTCTTTTAACAGCTCGTCGACATTCTCTTTCGGAACGTTTGGAATCAAGAAGTTTTGCTCGACGGTTAAACGAATCTCGCCGCTGCCGTACTTCTCCGCCAACTCTGCGATGCGCATCATGTCGTCGCCTTGTAAACGACCGCCGACGACGTTCGCGCCAACCCACTGTAAACCTTCTTGCTTTTGGTCGTGGACGCCGATGACATTTCTTCTGACTTGCGTGCGATCGATTAAATCTTGTTTTGCCGCTCGCGCTAACGAGTTTGCCCCACCTGGCATTCTCGATCCGACTTCCGTGCGAAAGACGTCCAATCCCATCTCGTCCACCAACCACATCATCCTCGCTTTTTGCCTGTTGCCGCGATGGCCGTAATCTCTGAACGTGGTCAAGATCGCGTGCGTCATGGCGACAACATCTGATTCAGGAACCCACGCGTCCAAGGGGATCGCTTCCGCAGCTCTCGCGGAGGAGATGAACCCGCCGACCAAAACGTTAAATCCCATCTCGCCCGTCGTTTCGTTTTTCGCCGGGACAAACGCCAAATCGTTCAACTCCGGGTGTTCGAAATAATCCGACGAACCAACCACGCAGACGTTCCACTTTCTCCCCAAGTTGGCAATTTCCGGGTTTCCTCTTCCACCACCGGTGACGTATTCTTGAATCTTATCCGTAAACGGTCTCGTATCGATGATCTCCAACGGGTCGATCCCGGCGATTGGCGACCCGGTGGCGTTTCTCGCGTTGTCCAACCCGGACTGTAAAGAACACATCTTTAAACGCTCTAAGTTGACCATAATATCGTGCGCATCTTTCAACTGAATCCCTCGCATTTGAATGTTCTGCCTGGTCGTGATATCTGCGCACCCGTCGTCGCCGTACGATTGCACCAAACTCGCCAAATACTTCATCTGTTCCGAGGAAACGATCCCGCCCGGCAACTTCAATCGCATCATAAATCTCCCGTAATGTCCTTTCCTTCGGTGAAACAGTCCCGCCCATTTCAAGCGATGGTCGATTTCATCTCCATCTCCCAACTCTTTTTCAAACTTCTCGAAATCTTCTTTCGTCGACCCGCTCTTCTCGCCTAAAGTTTTAATCTCGTTCAACGCGATCACCGTCTTCATGGCGTCCTTGGCCAATTTCAACTTTTCAAACGGATTCGTCGGTTTCTGCCACTCCTCTTTGACCACGTAGTACCCGTCCTTATCTTTATACACGTGCGCGTCTTCGCGAACGACCTCTGGGAAGTTTGGGAAGTATTTTTCCTTCGTCTCTTCGTTGTGCGTTTTCAACGCGCTTTCGCTTTCCACGACATGTTTCAGGAGCAAACTTTCGTTTTCTGACGCGAAAGTGTTCACGTCTTTTGTCTGCGCTTTTGACGTCGTTCTTCTTCTCCCGCTAAAGCTCTCGTTAGTATTGCTCCTAAAAGAAGCAATCGCCACGGCTGTTCCAGCCACACCGACAACGACCATCGCCGAAACGGTGGTGTTATTCAAAGAAGAAGAGGAAGAGGACAAGGATGCGACGTTTGGTTGGACGACGACGATGGACTTTTTTCCGCCTTTTGTCTTGGGAGCGAATGGATGATGATGATGATTTTTAGAGGACGACGTAAACGACGACGAAGCGCTCTTCTCGTCTTCTCCGAGAGAAGAAGAGGATTTGCCGCACTGAATTCGCACGTTTCCTAACAACGACGACGCGTTTAACGCAGATCTCATCGAAGCGTCTCTTTGTGTTGTTCGTGTGTACTACACGCGCAGCTTCTTTTGGTGCAATTTTAAGCAAAAGAGTGAAAAAGAGCGAAACGAGCGAAAACACAAAATGCTTCGTTTCCTCCTCCAGTCTGCCTCGCTTGAAAAAACCAAAAAAATGTGAACACACAAAATGTCGACCAAAGGACAAAAAGGCGACCAAAGGACAAAGCGGATGGAAAATCTCCAATCTCTCCTCTTTTCTCTCTCTCTCTCTCTCTCGTTTTTGTGTCGAGTTTACGCATCATCATCGTCGCAGTTCTTCTTCCAGGACGAAGAGAAGTAGAATCCCTTCTTCGCGTTTCTATCCTCGTTTTTTGATGGTGTTGATGTTTCAGAGCGAGTGAGAAAGCACGCATCCGCAATACGAAGAAGAAGAAAAAAAGACCAACACTACAAAGGACGGAAAAATCTAAAAAGTGCCAACGTGGCATTTTTCAGCAGCAGAAAGAGAGGCAGAATTGAGGGGAATTTTGTTGGCGTCGTTTGTTCACAAAAAAAGGGAAGACGAAGCGCACAACGAAACGAAGGTAAGAATACGACTACGAATAATACGACGATGATGACGACGACGACGACCACGACGACGACTCCTTCTGCGTTCGCGTCGAAGAAATCATCGTTAAAGTCGTCCTCTTTTTGCGCGGGGAGTTTTGCGACGAAAAGTCTGCCTTCGTGTTCCTTTTCGAAACGAAAGCGTACGAGGAGTTCTTCTTCCATCATCGTCGGGGGAAACGCATTCGTAGCGAACGAGAGTCAAAGACGAGGACGAGCGGGAGGAAGAAGAACACAATCTTCACTCGTTGTGCACGCGTCGGATAAAACGCCACCGGAAACGTTCCAAGCGGCAGTCGCCACGTCGGAGAAGAAAGCCAACGCGGATGTAGTATCCACGTTCGCGTTGAGTTTTACCGCCGGGGCGCTCATTGGTTTCGGTGGGTTGTTTTTAACCACCGTGGGCGGGGCGTCGCCGGCTTTGGCGGCCGCGAATCCAGGGCTCTCGAACCTGGTGAAAGGCCTGTTTGGGTTACCGTTTGGGTTAACCATGGTCATTTTAACCGGCGCGGAGTTGTTCACCGGGAACGTGTTTGTGATGTTGAGCGGCTTGTTGTCGAAGAAAGTCACCCGGGCGCAAGTGATGAAAAATTGGGCGGTGTCGTACGCCGGTAACTTTGCCGGGTCGGTGTTTTTGGCGTACATGGCGTACGTGGCGATGACTTCAGCGGCGAATCCAGCGCCGGCGATTGCGATTGCGACGATGAAAGCGACGACGTTACCGGTTATGGTGGCGTTCGTGAGAGGGGTGCTGTGTAACTGGTTGGTGTGTTTAGCCGTGTGGGGGACGATGGCGACGACGAGCGTCGCCGGGAAGATTTTGGCCATCTTCTGGCCGATTACCGCGTTCGTGACCATGGGATTTGAACACTCGATTGCGAATATGTTTTTGATTCCGCACGGGATGTTGTACGGTGCGGACGTGTCGGTGTCACAAATGCTTTTGGGGAACATTTTGCCGGTGACGCTCGGAAACATGGTCGGCGCCGCCACGTTTGTAGCCGGCGTGCATTACTTAGCGTACGGGCGCAACAAATAAACGACGCGAAAACTCCTAATACATGTTTGTACGTGAGATATTTTAAACGATGATGATGATTTTGATTTGATATATACAGAATACATACAGAAATTCTCTCCTCTACTATTTGACTAATATCGTATGATGTCCTCGTCCATAAATCCAAGCTCTTTCAGCGCGGGAATGCACGTGTCTTCTTCAAACGCCGGCGGACCGCACATGACGGCGACAGACGTTCCATCTTTAGAGGTATCAAAACCGTGTAAACCTATGATCTTCTTTGAAATTCGTCCTACTTGCATGCGACCTTTGGCGATATCAGACTCGTAGCTTTTATCCGCCGCTTTTGAAATCAAATAGTGCATTCGAAACCTCTTCGGGTGTTCTCGTTCTAATCGATCCAAAGTGTATTTCAACAGAACGTCTTTTTCGCTTTTGTTTGCGTAAATAAATACGATTTCGGTTTCATCTGTCGGGTCGCTCAAAATCGCTACGATGAGTTGCAACATCGGCGCGACGCCGGTACCGCCGCCCATCAACGTCATCTTCTTCACCGGGTTCGGACGAACTTTTTTATCGATGATTAATTTACCGCCATTCTCGTAGACGATGTGACCGATCGGACCCTTGACGTCGATAGTATCGCCTTCGTTGAGTTGATTCAAATATTGCGTCAAAGCGCCACCTTCCGGGTAACTCTCGTTCGCGCCGGAGAAGTATATCTTGATGACAAACTCCACCGCGCCTAAAGTGCCGTTCAAAGACGACGGCGTGTACGCTCTCATGATTTTTCTACCTTTCCACTCACCTCTTAAATACAAGTGCTGACCGACTGGCATCCCGACTTGGTGTTCGGGAGATTCCAGTTGTAATCTAAGCAAAACGCAATCGTGCGAAAGCGGCACCTTCTTTTCGATTTTCAGCGGGATCCACTTCTTCGGGCTACATCCGAGCGGATTCTTCGCGTCGTCTACCGGGTGCGACGCGCCCGCCCACATGCGATCAAACGCCAACGCTTCAGCTTCTTCGCCTAAAACGATGTCCCCGTAGTCGTCTTTGTTTTCTTGCCAGTGCTTGACTAAATCGACGTTTCCGGTCGTCGGCGTCGGCGGGTATACTTTCTTCTTGTTCTTTTCTTCTTCCACGACTTCTTTCACGACTTCACCAACGCTGCTCGCGACGAGATTCGTGACGTCAGACAAGGATGACGACGACGGCTTCACGCCAACCTCGCCGATGTAATACGGTTCCAATTGCTTCCACGCTTTCGCGGAGTGCACTGCCTCGAAATCCTCCGTCGTGTCTTCGCCGGCGTTCATGGTGATTGACGCGTTCCCTCCCGGGTGTAAACCTTCCTTCAAATACGCGTTCGTGTCGTACACTTTCCCTTTCACGATGATCCAACAATCGTCCTCGGAGTTGTGTTTGGCGACTTCTTCTTCGGTGTAATATTTCGCATCTGCTGGGATGATAGATATTGGGGATTCTGTTCTCTTTTGCTCCTCCGAAGGCGGCGGTTTCACTCCTTCGACGACGTTGGATGCGCCGACGACGCTCACAATCTCTCTCTTCTGTTTCGCCGCCGCTGCTCGCAAAGTTAAATCAATCTCCTCCCCTGCTCTTTGACCGTCCAATTGCTCAATCACTGGCTCCCACTCACCCGCGGTGTGTCCCATCCACCCGCCTTTCAACGTCCCCGGCTCCGTCGGGTGTTCGCATCTCACGAATCGTTTTCCTAAAAATTCAACTTCACTCGTTTTCACTCTAAACTGAGGATTGTTCCCCATACCCATCAAGTTCCACGTCAAATCTCTCGGTTGGGTGTTGTTCGCTTCGTCCCACGCGCGGCATATGATTTCAGAGGATTCAACCAGTCGACTCCGTTCGACGATTTTGGAAAATTTCACCCACGTCCAGTGTTTCCCGTATGCCGTCGGTTTCGACGGTCGGTGAATGTCGCACAACTCCCAAGTATATCCACCGTTCAGAGATATCTCGCATCTCGTAATTTTCCTCCCGCCGCCGGTATACGCGTACCCTTTCACTAAATACTCTTTCTCGTCCGAGTTGAGTTCGTAATTGCATCGTACGTGTTCGCCGTGCGCCGGCGACGTCACCGCCGAGTTGATGTTCAGCTCGTTGAAAATATACTCCGGTTTCTCCCACCAGTTTTCCGAATCCGCAAGTTTCTCGTCCACGTGCGGAGGTAAAATTCGATTATCCCGGTAGTGGTAAAAGTTATCGCTCTCTTTGTTGGTGATTGTAATCTTGGACAACCATTTAATCATTCTCCCACCTATGTACCCGGGAATGATTAATCTCACCGGAAACCCGTGATCCGGCTTCAACTTCTCCCCGTTTTGCATGTACGCGATCATCACGTCTTGACTCGGATCCAACGCTTTGTGCAACGGAATGCTCGTCCCGTACGTGCCTAACTCCCCTTTCGGCAACTCGCGCTCGGGTCCTTCGAAACAGACGAATAAACCTTCTTTCGGTTCTTTAACGCCGAGTTTAAACAACACCTCTCGCAACGGCGCGCCGGTCCACAACGAGTTTGATAATCCGGCGGCGCCCCAGTTGAACCCGATGGTTTTCTTCCGCATGTTTTGTTCTTTTCGTCTATTTCCCGCGCAGACGAGTAAAACCGGCTTCGTCACTTTCGGCAAGGCGCAAATATCCTTCATGGTGAACGTTTTTGACTTCTTCGGTTTCTTCTTCAAAGACGAACTCGAACTCGAAGAAGACGTTAATGAACTCCAATCCTCCACCACGATCCGGTGCGCGTCCCAAGTCAAATTCGGTACCGCCCCGTGGTTCCTCACGAAATGTAAACTCACCGGCGTCACGTCCCCGCTCTCCTCTAACGTTTTCAACTCCGGTTCGCAATTGAACGGGTGCGTTCCGGTCAATCTGACCAGATTTGGATGTCGCGCCACCCAATTATCCGGGGTGTTTACATCTTTCACGTCCGGCTTGAGTGCTTGAGAATCGTACTTTCGAAGTGAAGCGATGCTCCCGCCGTTTTCAGCGAGAAGCAACGCGAGTTCGGTTTCCTCCATCTTGGTCGGTGTATCTTCTTCTTCTTTACTCATCCTAACGGCACCGAGGCGTTTTCTTCGAAGAAGATACACGCGTCAATCTTCCGGGGAAAATCCCTCTCGAAAAATCTATGCACGACCAAACGACGCCTGCGTTTTTTTTCCTCCCACGGGAAAGAAATGCACGCTTCTCTCTCTCTCGAGGAGGAATGGTATTGAATGCTACGAATAAATAACCTCCCCTTCACCACCAAACGCTCTCTCTCTCTCTCTGAAAACTCGTTCACGCTTTTGCGTGTTCGTCGCTCTTTCTTCTTTGCGGCAAAGTGTCTTTCGTCTGAATAGTGTCTTTCGTCTGAATAAATATGTCTCGTTTCCCCTAAAGAATAAAACTCTTTCCTTCCCCGTGCACGAGTTTGGTGACAAAAAAAACAAGCGAAAAAAATTGAAAAAAAAACAGAAAAGAAAAAGCGATCAAATGTGACATGCGATACATTCATTACTCATGCATACTGGTATTATGTCGTAATAATAAAGAACACAAACGACGCGAATAGGTAAGAAGGAGAGCAGGACTCGTAATAAGCGTGACGAAAGGGACGACTGCTTAACAGAACTGCGAGAACCGCGAGAAAAGAGAACGACAGAAGAGAGATCTCCTCTTTCACGTAAATAAAGTGAGAGGATGATTTTTGAAAAAAAGCGACCAAAAGAGAAAACTTTTTGTGATTTCAATCCGACGTTTGACGCCTCTTTTTTGGTCTCTCGAGTCGAGGAAAATGTGCTCACTTTTCTCATCACGGTATAGACTCTCTCTCGGAAACGACGCGCTTGCTTTCGAAGTTGTCCCGTCGTAAGAAGAAGGAGAAGACGCCGAGACGAACGAATAATGGTGTTACCAATCGTCGCATCTGCCGTCGCCGGCGCGGGGATTAAAACTGTTCTGGACAAGACTTTATTAAAGAAGAAGAACGACGACGCGGGCGACGACCTTTGTCGCGCACAATTCGTCGTCGTCGTCTCCGCAGACATGAACATCAACCACGACGCCGACGCGCAGAAGTCTCGATATCTCGCGCAACCCTACCCATCCGTGGACGAACGCGACGAAAAAACACCAGACAATTGGGTAAAAAGACACCCGAACTTGATACGATTGACCGGGAAACACCCGTTTAACGTGGAAGCCCCTTTGCCAGAAATGTTTGATTATGGTTTCATCTCACCGGTGAACTTGCACATAGTGCGGAACCACGGCGCGGTGCCGAAACTGGACTGGAACACGCATACGATTAAAATAAACGGGAATTGCTCGAGACCGTTTGAAATCGGGATGGATGAACTCTCGAAACTCCCGTACGAACAGTTCCCGTGTTTAGTCGTGTGTGCTGGGAACAGGAGGAAGGAACAGAACATGATTAAATCCTCGATTGGGTTTAATTGGGGGCCGTGCGCGGTCGGGAACACGTATTGGAAAGGCGTGCCGTTGAGAGTTTTGTTGAATAAAGCGGGGGTTTATAAAGCCGGGCCTGGGGCGAGGTTTGTGTGTTTGAACGGACCGCAAGACGAGTTGCCGAAAAGTTACGACGGGCAGGACGGTGGGCCGGGGTCGTACGGGACGTCCATCGATATGGAAACCGCGTTGGATCCGACGTGCGACGTGATCGTAGCGTACGAACAAAACGGGGAACGTTTACATTCGGACCATGGGTACCCGGTGAGAATTATCATTCCCGGGTATATTGGTGGGAGAATGATTAAGTTTTTGGCGGAAATTACGGTGACTGATCGCGAGAGTAACAACTTTTATCACTTCAACGATAATCGCGTGTTGCCGCCGACGGTGGACGCGGAAATCGCGACGAAAGATAAATGGTGGTTTAAAGAGGAATACATCATCAACCAGTTGAACATTAACGGTGCAATCGCGTATCCCACGCACGAAGAGGTGATCAAACCGTCGACGAAGAAGTACGTGATGAAAGGGTACGCGTATTCCGGAGGCGGGAGGAAAGTTATTCGAGCCGAGGTGTCGTTCGATCAAGGCATGTCGTGGAACTTGGCGGATATTAACGTGAGAGAAACCCCGAGATGGGCGGCTGGAAGTTCCGGAGATAAAGCAAGACATTGGTGTTGGTGCATGTGGGAGTACGAGTTGGACACCGCGATGTTGTTTGACCCGTCGTGCAAAGAAATCTTGTTCCGCGCGGTGGACCAATCGCAAAATTTTATGCCAGAACGCCCGACGTGGAACGTCATGGGCATGTTGAATAACCCGTGGTATCGCGTGAGAGTGCACAAAGAACCGGACGGAGGAGTAAGAATGGAACACGCTACGATTGCTGGTCCCACTCCCGGGGGATGGATGCAACAAATGGCCGAGAAAGCGGGCGGTGAGTTGTTGTGGGGTTGGGGCGGCGAAGGCGCGCCGGCGGCGCCGTGAGAAGAGACGCGAGAAAAAGATATTTATTATTAAAAGCACACTGTCGTACATGAACGTGTTTGTGTAAATACTACTAACGAACGAGATCTAAAATCAATTTCGATCATCAAAATTTCATCTTCACTACTGCTGTACTGTAGTACACGCCACTACGCTACATTACTACGCTCTCTCTACATATACTTTCATTCTTCGTTAGACTCGCTGTGCGCTAATAAGCTCCCGCTCGAAAAATTTCTCACCAAAGCTCTCGCGTTCCCTCCAGCCGCCAAGTTATCCAGACTCGCTTCCCTCCTCACTTCCTCTAGTTTTCGATTTAACGTCGCAGGCATGCCGCCTCTCGGTTTTCTGAACGAATTGCCACCTCTCAGAGACCCTTCCAACGAGCCCGGCGGTTGTTGCGCGGGGTTCGTACCATCTCGCGAGAGGCGTTCCGGACTGATTTTCTTCTTCGCCTCGTTATAGAAACTAGAAGACGACTCCATCGTAGTCGCCGAGGCGCTGGAATTCGAATTTTTGTGCGGCGACGACCCGTTATCGGCATCATCACTAAACGAAGCTTCTTTCATACGCTCCAGTTGCGTCGTTTCAACTAATCGGAGTAAATCCCCGTGTCGCACTAAAACGGTATTTCGAATCGTCTCTTGCGCGTTCTTGGAAGAGGTGATTTTCGTCATCTCGTTTTCGCCGCCAAATCTGTTCCTCCTTTTCGCTAAAACGTTGCTTTCGAGTTCAACTAACTGATCCGCAGTTTTAAATAAACCAGACGCCACGCACGCGGTAATCAGTTCGTCCAGTGAACTCAAACCTTGTTCGTGCGCCAACCCGATGAAACTTCTCGCCTCGGGGTCCTCGTCTAAACTTTTTCGAAACGAATGTGCCAAGTGCGCTAAACCACCGGTGCCTACTTTGGCGTTCCCTCGGTGCGTGGAATCGTCGTTCCACGAGAACGACCCGTTGCTCGTTCTGGAGCCTTCGTTGCTCGAACCTCCATCGTTTTCGCTCTCGTCCCTGTTCTCTTCGTGTTCCGCGTCTTCCTCCCTCGATCTTCTGTTACCATTCTTTTTCGATTCTACTTTCAATCCAACGTTCGCTTTGCCTTCGTGCACGCTCTTCTCCGAACTCATGTTCAACCATCGTCTCAAAGTCGCCACGTCTTGCGCGCTCAACTCGCACAGAATCTTCACGCACTCTTTCGTGATATCTTTCGTCTCTTCCAACGCCAACAGCGACCGCTCGACGTCTTTTTGCATCGTCGCCGGCACTAAAATGTCCCTCTCTCTGCTTACGTTTGTCCCGGCTTTCTGGTATTCTTCTTTCATTTGAACAAACTTTCTTAAATATTTGTGCTGATTCACTTGCGCGGCGTTCATGCGTGAACTTGGGTTCACCACCAACAGTTTCGAGACTAAACTTTGAGCCTGTTTATTAAACGTCTCGTCGAACGGTTCGTACGATCCTCGCAGAACCGCGTACACGCCTTCCACGGTCCTCGAAAACGGCATTTTATTACTAATCAAGAGGTACAAAAACACACCAACCGCCCACATATCGCTGGCTTGGCCGTATTCGCACCTCTTCTCTACCTCAGGCGCTTGGAACAAACTCGTTCCCATCGGCTGTAAATTCCTTTCCATGTGGTCCTTCCTCTTCAAAACCACCGCTCGACCGAAATCAATCAACTTCACCTGTCTCGGCTCCTGATTCGTAATCATCACGTTTTCCGGCTGTAAATCCCTAAAACACACGTTCCTCGCGTGCACGTGTGCCACCGCATCGCACAGCTGTCGCATCAGCGAAAACTTCTCCTCCCTTTGCTCTTTCTCCGTCTGCGCGCCGGACGCCAACTTCTCGTCGCATTCCACCAAATAGCTAATCAAACCTTTCCCGTCGATTTTTTCCATCACCAGTTGTAACTCCGAGCTCGTTTGATACGCCGCTATTAACTGGACGATGTTTGGATGTCGCATTCGAGAAAGCGTTTCTAATTCTGCGTACGCTTCTTTCCTTCGCTCGCCCGAATTCTTGTTCATGGCGCCAATGTGTGTCTCTTTGATGGCAACTTTCTCCTCTCCCGAATCCTTCTCTCTCGCAGTCCCTTCGTACACTGAACCTTGCATCCCGCTTCCAATTTTCTTCTTCGAGATGTGATAGTCCTCGGAAACAACTTTATCGAAATACATGGAGACTTCAGAGCCTTCTCGTTGGACGTGTTTCGAGTACCACGTTTTGCCGTCTCGAGAGGATTCGTCGCCGCCTCCTTTCCCTAAAAAGAAAGACTTCCCCAAAGTTTGGGAGGAGGAGGAGGACGACGACGCGCAGATGCCCATATTTTCGATGCTACTATTATTAGGTCGCGTCTCGTTTATTATTATTACTGCTACTACTGCTCGAAAACACCACCACCACTTTCCGGAAAGGCTTAAAGGGCTTCTGTATTCAATGCCGACCTTTGGTCGTTCAAAAGGTCCCCGTATCTTGCGACTTTTGACGACCACAAATTTTCCCTTTAAATTATCCACTAATATCATCCTCTTTAAGTCTTCTCTCGTCGTGCCGCTCGAATGCTGAGAGCGTCACAGCTTTAGTAAACGACGTAAACGAGGCTAACATGAGAGATGAAGGAGAACAAGTACACGCAAACTCCTCCTCCTCTGAGTTAGCCTCCAAAAAATCATCAGCAAAACTGGAATCCGGTCCGTCCGATGTGGAATACACGAAATGGCCGAAGTTCACTTCCGCGCAAGTTTCCAAACACGCACGCCTCCACGACGGATGGATAATAGTCCACGAGCGCGTCTACGACATCACCTCGTTCGCGAAAACACACCCTGGGTTTAACAACGCCGGTCAAGTGTCGACTGCGTTGGCGATAGCGAGGGGTTTAGGGAAAGATGCGACGGAGGAGTTTACGGAGATACATTCGCTGACAGCGTGGAAGCAGTTGAGGGATTTTCAGATTGGCGTTTTGGCGAGAGAAGGCGAGGATGCATCGAATGTTGTCAAGGAGGACGACGATAATATGGAGCACGTGATACCGGAATGGTTGAAAAACGATCGGGATTTTTGGGTGCGATATAGCGGCGGGGTTGACGCGTCCGTGTTGAGGTATTTGACGAAGAACGGGTATCCGCAAGAGGACGATGGCGACGACGACGTCGGCGAGTCGAACGACGACCCCGAGAAGAACAAGAACAAGAACACGAAGAACACGAATACTAGAAAATCCGCGACGACGAAAATAAACATAAAAATCCTCGCGTTCGTCGTCGCGCTCGGGAGTAGCGCCTTGAGAGCAGCAGTCAAAAGTAACACCGGCGCCAAAACGAGCGATAGAGGAGAAGAACACCATCGGTGGGTTTGGGAAGGGAACAACAGCAAGCTCACCTCGCGCGCGCGGTAGCGATACTAATAATACTAATAGGTACTAACAATAGGTAATAATAGGTACACATCTAAACATGTTCGTCTTCATCTCTCGTCTACTTCTTCTTTTTCCCATCCTTGAACTGCTTCTCTTGCTCGGCCAAATCTTTCATGTGCTGTTCCGCCGCCGCTTTTTCCGTCGTCATTTGCCTCTTATCTTGGTACGGACGCATTTCGTGTATTGGTAACGAGACGAATGCGATGACTATGCCTTTGTTTTTTGTGAAGAGAGAGAGAGAGCGTCGTGAGTGTTAATACAGTTTTAGGCGTCCTTTGGTCGGGGAAAAATGAAACGAATTACAAACAAACAAACAATGGTGTAATGGTGATAGAACTCGTACCAATCAACAAACACTTGGTGGTGGAAATCCCGAACAACTCTTCGCTTCGAGGAGAGACTACCGTGAGCGCGATGGCGACGAGCGCGACTAAGAATCCGCCGTATTGATGAAGGATGTTCTTGATTGAAGGCATTTTGTTGTCTCGTAGGTAAAAGTAGTGAAGAGGTTTCGAAAGAGATTTTTTACTTCATAATACGTTAATCGATACTATTTATTAAACACAGAAGGAGAAGCGGCGGCGCGACAGATGGCGGCGAACGACCTCGACGCTCTCGACGCACCGGGAACGTTCACGAAACACAACTTTCCTAAAGCCATACTCGCTCTTTCCCGTTGTTCTCTCGACAAGTCTTCGTGGAACGTTAACCCCTCGTTGGCGACGGCGGTGAACGCGTTGGCGACGGCGTCGACGACTTTCGAGCGAAGGTTT
>Ga0209091_10002077_pt1 | contig 17164 bp, 19 predicted proteins | sample ArcticOcean_MG_C_6_FD_187438 | JGI IMG/M metagenome (GOLD analysis project Ga0209091, IMG submission 187438) | Marine microbial communities from western Arctic Ocean - ArcticOcean_MG_CB8_128 (SPAdes) (version 2) | ecosystem: Environmental > Aquatic > Marine > Oceanic | place: Arctic Ocean...
GCTTATATTTCCCTGCTTCATTAGAAACGACAGATGATCCGACACCTTAATTCATTGACAAAGGAATAACAAATGAAAAAAAAACAATATTATTAATTAAATATGTAACAAGTGTTACATTCATTCCTTAATGAATTATTATTTTTGAAATGATTTATGGTTGGTAAGGGGTTCTTTTTAAGTTTTTGGCTTAGAGAACCCTTTTTTTTATAATAATTATAATACGATTGGCCGAACCTACCGGTATTGGTTTTATTGATCTCATAGTCAACAAGGATACATCATCTCAATGTTCAATCTGATACTAACTAATTAACCAGTAACAAATGTTACGTAGTATTTATTTTACTGAAATACATTTGTAAGGATTTATGGTTGGTAAAAGGGCCATTTTAAATTTATACTTGGAGAGCCCTTTTTTTATGACTGACTAAGGAATCGGCGAATCACTCGCTCATAAACTCAAAAAAACTGCTGAACCTTTCTCAAATAAGCATCTGCCCCTGATTCAAAATGAATCCCTAACCACTTGAGGTAAAAAATATCGCTTTATCAAATAAGAGTTAAAGAAAGAGGTCCTTTCTTGCATAATGGCCCGTTACATCAAAATCCATTTTTGATTGAATGAGCAGGTCACTGGACAAATTGGCATAAATAATCCCTTCCACATCCCATAAAGGATCGACCAATGGATTGCCTAAAGGATCAATTACTGTGCTACCCCCTCTTGATAAGATATCGGGTAATTTTTCCACTGCCTCTCCTGGTAAATCCAAAGGGTAATCCTCGCGAGTGACGAATTGGTTGCAGCTGAGCACAAAACATCTCCCTTCCATAGCGATATGACGAATGGTATGTTGCCAACTGTCACGATGATCAGCCGTCGGTGCTACATAAATTTCTATTTCTTGATCATAGAGGTGCATTCTCGCCTGGGGCATGTAATTCTCCCAACAAATAAGGCCTCCTATTTTACCAAGAGGAGTATCATAAACAAGTAAATCAGACCCATCACCCTCACCCCAAACAATACGTTCTGCAGCTGTTGGCTTAATTTTTCGATGCTTACCTATACATTTACCCTCAGGATCAAAATACAGTATGGTACAGTACAAAGTCCCCGACCGCACTCGCTCTATCACACCAATACAACAGTAAATACCGTTTTTCTTTACAATGTTAGCCAAATCAAGAAACGCTTGAGCATTCAAATCTAGTGAACTATCGTGGTAGCGCTGCCACATCGCACGACCCATTTCAGACCTGCTCCCCACAACCGTGCCAAAGGTAATACCTCTTGGATACGCCGAAATAAAGGCCTCCGGAAAAAGGACAAATTGAGCACCTTCGGATTTTGCCTGGCCAAGTAAGCCATCCACTTTCTCCAAAGTCCCGGATAAATCAAAGAGTAAAGGTGCCTCTTGCACGAGGGCCACACGAAGGTCTTTCATAATTGCTGAGGTTAAGCAAACAATATAGTATGAAATTAAATGAACCAGAGAATTTAAAAAAATATCATTTTATAATTTCATCAAATTATTGGATGGCAAAGCTTAATTTTGCATTTAGTTCATTGACTTATGGGGCCGAATGGAATCGACAGGAAGTGTGAATGTTGTATTTGCATGTCGGGTGATGAGTGTACATCCGTAATCAAATCACTTAAATTTTAATTGGCGAAGATTCTTACGCCATGGCTGCTTAATTTAACTTTTTAGTTAAATACAAGTTTAAACGGTTGAGCGTCTAGCGATGTTCCCGGGCCACATCCTACCTTGCTTTCGCCTTTTGAGCGAGGAATTAGGGTGTCGTATAAAAGGCTAGCGCTGTGAGGTTACTAAACAGTTGCAAAATTTAGTGACTGGCAGAAAAGGTAGGTTGTTATTTACTAGCCCTTCTGTAAGATTTAATAAATAACTACACATGTAGACGATGCAATGTTTCCTTAGCTGGACGCGGGTTCGAATCCCGCCGGCTCCACAAAAAAGATCCAATACTGATAGTGTTGGATCTTTTTAGTTTTCAGGTACAAATATTTTGATTGCGGATTGATATCTCAAAGAATTTTTGGCCTTTATTTAGATGTCATCTAGCTTAAACTCTTATTGTCAAAAAATGATTTGCTGTATGATGACATTTACATCCATATTAGTAGATTGATTTAATTATTATAGAAAACAGCAACATTAATTGATTTAAGAAAGCTATTATTAATCTGCTTTTCACTAAGAATCTCATTAATATTTCTGTCCAACCCTATCTCTTTTGATCAGCTAGTTAAGATACTTTGTCAGCTTAATGATGCTTTATTACCTTAGCTAAATAAGCCTTTCAAAGTTCCTCATTCCTACCGTCACAGAACTATTTTTTAAAAGCACGAGTTATAAGGTTAAATAAGTTAAAATATCATAAAAAAAGTATAGCACTTATGAAAAAGACGATTGAATTGTGGGGAGTTTATTATCCCGTTATTTTGGCATTTTTGTCATTCCTGTATTCGGTTACCCTGTGGTTCACGGGAAACAAGTTAGAGGGAATATTTGTTGGGATTTGGGTGCCCTCTATACTTTCAGCCTCCATAGCCTTGAGGCAAAGAAGATCGGATCATTCGAACCAAAAAAATATAAATGATGGAAACTGAAAATATTATAATGTTCTCAATCGGTCTGACCATTTTCGTATTGTATATGGTTGGATATCTCTTCATGGTTAAAAAAGCAAATGAATTGCAGAAAAGTAAGTTGACAAATGATCCCGAACTTACTGCTCATTACAGAAGAGCGGATAATATTGATATGGATGGAATTGGCAATTATGGAAGGTTTCCAAGCAAAAAGTTAGGGAAAAAAAATAAATGATGAATTAAACTGTATAATCCTTTTCACATAGTGAGTTATCGCTTCCATCCCAAAACTTTTCCCTTTATGAACCTGTCTTATTATTACGATTAAGCATTCAAAGATAACCCTTTGAGTCTGGGACAACCTCTTTCTAGGAGCGTAACTAGCCCATAATTCTTTTTTCCTTTGGTTAAGTCCTCAATTCACAAGGTAAACCCAGTATTTGGATCAATCAATTCTTATTTAAGCACCATCCACCTGAAGCATCTATACCTCCCTATTTGATTCCCAATCAACTTATTCAACATACCGAGAGTGCCCTTCATGTACCTTGGGGCAATTGGCGCAGTGTCGACCATTCCATGCATGGTTTTTTTATTGAATCTTTCATTGATGAACTGGCACACCTTCAAAATGAAGATCCCTTTGAATACCGTGCTTCTTTGCTTGCCCATGAACCACGATTTCTCAAAGTACTCAACAAGGCTGCCGAAAAATCATCATGGCATCAGTCGTTACTCGAAAATTGGGGTCGGGGCATTGCCATTCATCAATCTTTCGGAACGATTGTCGCTGAAGTTGTGGAAGTCCAAATCATCGAAGGTAAAATACATATCGAAAGGGTGGTATGCGTGGCAGATGCCGGTTTCGCCATGCATAGAGATGCCTTTATCGCCCAAATGGAGAGTGGTATCATTTATGGACTCACGGCTGCTTTGTATGGCGAAATCACGATCAAAAATGGTGCGGTAGAACAGCATAATTTTCATGATCATAAAATGCTTAGAATGGATGAAACTCCAATCATTGAAACCTATATCATCAATAGCCATGAAAAAATAGGGGGTGCCGGTGAGCCAAGTACCTCCGTTGTTGCTCCTGCCTTGGTCAATGCTATATTCAATGCTACCGGAAAAAGAATTCGTACACTCCCTATCCAAAATTTTGATCTATCGTCCTGACTGTTTTCATCGAAAATCAGACCGTTATATGATTAATCGAATGAGATTGATTAAATTAACTTTCCACTTAAAACTTAGTTTTGACTTATGATACGCGCATTCATTATTCTAGCTTCATTTTTTCTGATCAGTTGTACTTTTGAAAAAAATACTCAAGTGCCTACTGAAGAGGTTCCTACTCTTAAAAATTATAAGGACTTAACTGCACTTTTTGAGGTCTGGAGATCTTTTGAAAATCCTCCCCTTTTCGAGGGAGCACCCGATTACCGCGCTGAAACCTTTAAGAAGAGAAATGCTCAATTTATACCCTTACGAAATAAATTAATCAGCATAGATACCCTTGGTTGGCCCATTGAGCATCAAGTAGATTGGCATGTGATTTGGGCTGAGATGAATGGTTATGATTTTAATCAGCGCGTGCTGAAGCCTTGGGCGCGTGATCCAGCATTCTATGTAACTCTTTGGTTGGAAAGAAGTGATGTGCCTGGACATGAAGGGCCTACCCATCACAAAATACTTGATCTATGGACTTATCATTTCCCATTGAGTAAAGAAGATAGAGCAAGGATCATGAACGAACTGAAGGTGATCCCCGCGATCAATCGGCAGGCAGAGGAAAATCTCACAGGAAATGCGAAGGATTTATGGATTACAGGTATTAAGGACATTCGAACTCAAAGTGTGGAACTCAGTAATATGCTCAATCTGAACGGTGTACAAAATGATTCTGAATTGGTGGAAATGGTCAATGAGGCCATCCTATCAACAGACCAATTGGTCGAATGGTTAGAGGAAAAAGCGGTCTCTAAAACAGGCCCTTCCGGCATCGGAAAAGAATCCTACACCTGGTACCAACAAAATGTGCATTTAGTCCCACTTACTTGGGAGGATGAGGTGATGATTTTGAAAAGAGAACTGGCTCGGGCATGGACTGCATTGAAATTGGAAGAACATAGGAATAGAGACCTTCCTCCATTAAGTGCCGCTGATTCCCCTGAAGCCTATGAAGAAAAAGCCAGAGCATCCGCAAAAAATCTTATGACTTTTTTAGAGGAAAACGAAATTCTTACGGTCAAAGATTATTTCAGTCCAGCACTCAATAAGCATTTGGGTGCATATATCCCTGAATCCACTCGGAACTTCTTTATGATTGGTGCTCATTATGATCCTAGACCTCTTTATTCTCATTTTTATCATTGGTTTGAACTGGCCATCATGGACCGGCATCCACCAGAAAGTCCACTGCGCCAAGGGCCCTTGCTTTATAATATTTTTGATTCTCGAAATGAAGGCACCGCTACAGCTGTTGAGGAAATGTTCATGCAAGTAGGATTGTATGATCAAAGTCCAAGAGTAAGAGAAATCGTATATATTATGATTGCTCAACGAGCCGCTCGAGGATTGGGTTCACTGTATGCACATGCCAACGAAATGACTATGGAGGAAGCTGGGGGCATTCATTCGGAATTTACGCCTCGGGGCTGGATGAAGACAGAAAAAGAGTTACTGATTTTTGAGCAACATTTATACCTAAGACAACCGGGTTATGGTTCGAGTTATATCACAGGAAAATACCTCTTAGAGCAAACTTTTGCCGATTATGCCAAAATGAAATCGAGCCAAGAGAATGGGTTTGTTTTACGAGATTTTTTTGATGAATTAAATGCGATTGGAAGTGTGCCGATTTCTCTTACCCGATGGGAAATGACAGGTTTAAAGCCTATCCTAAATAAATCTAAAAACATGTTTTAGAGCAAACTACGCATCAGGTTAAGTTAATCCTTTACCTCCTTTTTTTGCTTTTCAAATATCATTCTGAGTTCTTCGGGCGTTAGGTTAATTTTGCTTAAGTCTTTAACCTCAATAATGAATTCTATCTCATGAAGTTTACCACTCATCATTTCTAATCCCACCATAGCAAAATTGGACCTCATCTTATACGCCAAAGCCTTCATGATGAGAGATCAGCCGCAGAAAATACAATTAGAAAGGCATCAAAATCTACATCAGTTGTTTTTAAAAAAAATCCGAACATCACCGCTTCCCGTCTATGATCCCCACCGTAATATTTAGTTAAAATGTTTTGATCCAACGGATAAGACCTTTTCTCTTCACTCAACGCGTTACTTAACAATCCCAATTCAAGAAATATTACCTTGATCTCATCGGCATCAAATGGTTTGGTAATATGATAATTCATGCCTGCACGCATTGCCTTGTCTCGCTCGTCAATTAAGGCAGAAGCCGTTAAAGCAATGATTGGAACCATTTTATTACGATTTGATTGATCATCTCTTAATCGAATAGAAAACTCGTATCCATCCATAATAGGCATCCTAATGTCCATTAAAATCAAGTGGTAATACTGATTTTCAGTCAGCGCCAAAGCTTCCTTTCCATTTGATGCTAAATCAAATTTGAATCCCCAATTTTCTAGCACTCCAGCGAGGTATTGTTGGTTGAATTGATTGTCTTCCACTATCAAAATATGGCCTTCATGCGCCACAGAAAATGATTCTTTTTCTGTGATCGTCTCAATATAATTAGCGGTTGACAGCCACAAATTAAAGGTGAATTTGGCGCGTTGGCCCGGTTGACTTTTAACCTTGATTTCACCGTCATACATGGTGATTAAATTCTTAGCTATGGAAAGTCCAAGTCCTGTGCCTCTGTATTTAAGTTTTGTCTCAGCATCCGCTTGTTTGAATGAATTGAAAATATTTTCAATCAAAGGAGCACTGATGCCGATACCCGTATCCTTGATACTAAAAAGAAAATGAGTTTTATCCCCTTTAACAGATATGGGTTCACCAAACACTTCAATGCTTCCCCTTTCTATAAATTTAGTGGCATTACTCAAAAGATTTAAAAAAATCTGATTGATTACCACAGGATCAGCCTTTACCTGAAAATTCACCTCTTGGGACAACTTATTTAAATATTTTATGGATTTCTGATCCAGATTAGAGCCTACAATTTTTAACAAAGAATCAATAATGGTTCTTATATTCAAAGATTGCTAACTGAGTTCCATGACTCCACTTTCTATTTTGGACAAATCCAAAACATTTGATATTAATCCCATGAGGATACTAGAAGAATGCTTTAACCCTGCTAGATGACTCAATTGTTTTTGGGTCGGCTTGGTATCGTATAACAAATGGGTCAAGCCAATGATCGCATTCAATGGATTTCTTATTTCATGACTTATGTTGGCTAAAAAAGCTTTTTCTGCCTCACGGGAAATTTCTACTTCTCGATAGGCTTTCTTGATCTCACTTTCAAGATTTTTTCTGTCTGTAATATCAAAGTGGATTCCCAAAGAACCTACCATTTTACCTTGTTCGTCAAATAAGGGTGACCCGCTGATGATCACCCACATCAATGCTCCCGATTTTTTTCTCAATTGAACCTCATAGCTCGACGGTCTTTCTTCTAACCTCAGATCGCTATGGTAATCAATTAAATTTAATTGATCCCTGTTCGCACTGAAGAGCTCAACCGCATTTTTCCCTATGATTTTTTCTTCAGAGTATCCAAGCATATTGCAAAACCAATCATAAGCACGTAAGATCCTATGCTCAAGATCCACCTCTAATAAACCAAGATGCATACCAAGCAGTGGTCAAAGATGCAAGTAGTGAACTGGTGACCAACCACGAGATTGTTATGCAGATGAGTATATTGCAAGGAGCAGAAGGCACGGCAGTCTATGTAGAAACCCACCAGCCCAACAACAATAGCAACAGTGTAAGCTTACAACGAGAAAGATTCACTAACCTTTCATTTTACAAAAAAAAGAAAGCTATTAACCAAAATATTTAGTTTCTTTAATGTGTAATAACGAGGGAGCAGTATGAAGAATGTTATCTTTTTAATTTTATTTTTTTCAATGTTGAGTGAATACTGTTTTTCTCAAATCGAACATCTTGAGGGTCCTCGAATAGGAGTAACAATATTAACAAATGGTACCTCTTCTGATAGACTCAACTCTAATTTTATAACGCAACTTGGTTACCAATGGGAAACAAAATTTTCAAGTGACTCCCTTGGTTATGCTTTTTTAGGAGAATGGGTACTCCTCGTAGGTGGCTTGGAAAAAGGATATTTTATTCCTTCATTATCATATTTATTAGGTTTTAGAACAATCAAGGGTTTTGAATTTGCAGTTGGTGCAAATTTATCGCTTACCGGTTTTGGACCAATCATTGCAATTGGTAAAAGCTTTAAGTTTGGTAGTGTTTATGTACCCGTAAATCTTGCCTTTGTACCCTCAATCGCCAAAGAAGATCCAGTTATCGGTACCGAGGGTCGAACAGGATCTCGAATAACTTTTACCTTCGGTTTTAATTCAAAATACTAATCGCATAATTCCTAACATAATTTATTCCAATATTCTCTTTGTAATCTTTGTAGAAGGGGGATAAAGTGTTACACTAGTAAAACACCTTCCTCTTTCTTAATTTTCTACCACTTAATTTTCCTGTCAAAGCCTTCATTACGTTTTTGTAACGAGGAATGCCTCCTTCGGATGAGAATAAATCGCTGAGGGTGGTTTCCGCTAGTTTCGAATACCGAAATAAATAAACTATTCTTTGGAATTGATTAAGATAACTTTTTTATTAGAATTGATGTTTGGACTTAATCATGACAAACAAAAAATTAATGATGAATTAATATGAATAAAATTAAATGAAAATTATACTGATCACTCTAACAATCATGCTAACCTCAACCATTTGTTATGGGCAAGACTCCTCTGATGTATTTAAAGCTCAGCGTTTCAAAAATGATTTAAATTTTCAGAAACCATATCGAATTTTAAAGACGACATTCAAAAATTTAGATGAATTTCAAAGCTATTATCCTGGAACTGAGATTACCCTAGAAAAGCTATTAAGATTTCATTTGTATACAGAAATTCACATTAATCAAGAGGAAAATAAATTGATCTCAATGGATCAAACTGAATTTCAGCTAAAAAAAATGAATTCAGCAGAAGCGATAACGAGAGAAACTGTAGAACTCATTAGCAATATGTACTTTGGTTCAAATGAGATCAAAGAATTCTCAAAAAAGTAAAAACTACTGCCAACAATTTTTTCTTAAAATCATTTCTTCCAACATAGTCTTTGGCATCCATGTAGAAGGGAGATGAAGCCTTGGATGCATTGATTCATTCTGTCCCTTCGTATGAGAATAAATCGCTAAGGATGGAGATAGTTATTTATTGATCAGTATTCTAAGTAGATTGAGATCGCAAACTCAGGTTATCCAATTAATACCAATATGTCTAAACAAAACATAAGAAAAGAAGTCATGAAAATGTTGGAGAGAAACATCGATACTTATGTCGATAAGTTTCTTATCTCAGCAGAAAAAATCTGGCAACCAACTGATTTTTTACCCAATTCACAAAAGGATAGCTTTATTGACGAGATAAAAGAAATTCAAGAATTGTCTAAAGATTTAAGTGATGATTTTTGGATCGTTTTAGTTGGAGACACCATTACAGAAGAGGCACTACCAACCTATGAATCCTGGTTATTAGATATTGATGGTATCTCACAGCAACCCGATAATGGTTGGGCAAAATGGGTTCGTGCATGGACTTCGGAAGAAAATAGGCATGGAGATACTTTAAACAAATACCTATATTTATCTGGCAGGGTAAATATGCGTGAAGTAGAGATTACGACACAGCATTTGATTACAGATGGATTTGATATTGGAACAGCTTCTGATCCTTATAAAAACTTTATATATACAAGTTTTCAGGAATTAGCTACCTATATTTCTCATAATAATGTAGCTAAAATAGCCAAAAAGAAAGGACATAGAGTATTGGCAAAAATGTCTAAGCTTATTGCAGCAGATGAAATGCGTCATCACATTGCTTATAAAGAATTTGTAAGACAAATTTTTGCTCTTGATCCAAGTGAGATGTTATTGGCCTTTCAACACATGATGAAACACAAAATTGTTATGCCTGCATTGCATTTGAGAGAATCTTTTTGTAAAAAAGGCAGTTTGTTTAATGATTTTTCTACCGTAGCCCAAAGAGCAGGTGTCTATACTGGATTTGATTACATCGATATTTTAAAGAAGCTGAATGTAGCCTGGGAAATTGATAAAATTACAGGGTTAACTGAAGAAGCAGAAAAAGCAAGAGATTATTTATTAAAACTCCCAGACAGGATGTATCGAATTACAGAACGAATTGTAATCCCTGACACTAAATTTCAATTTAAGTGGTTAAACTTAATTTGAAATAAAATATTTTTTTTGTAAAATTTCAAGATAGAAAAGACACAAGAAGATGGAGAACTTCTGAAGGTATTCATCTAAGTTGTTTTTATAGATCCGTCTACGCTTGCGAGTAATGTCGGTTTGACCTCCTCGCACCATCCGAACAGGGGTCGAATGATAATCTCCTCGAAGGTTATTGGAAATGGCCTTTCCGTAATTTCTTCCAATTTCTCTGACAATTGAATTGGTAAAGGTTGAAGCTAATCCCATAAGGCATTGTTTTAATGAATATGATTGGCTTAGATTATAATCAATAAACAAGATATGAAATCTTTAATGTTTTTAGAAATCTCATGAGCATAAGCCTTCGGGGTTATATTGAGTTATCAGCAAGTATGAGTAATGAGAAACCCGCTATATACCACGGGGTGGATAAAAATCCAAAATCAAAATAGGTCTTAAAATACTTACCAAATACTTTATAAAACAACCCTTCCCCTACCTCCTCCATATCTTTGCCAGAAACAAATTACATGAGATTAGACACCCTTAAATGGAATGACCATACCTTCAGACAGCTATCCAAAGAAGCCAAGTTAATCTACTGCTTCCTAGAAGCACATTGCAGTACTGCTGGCTTTCTTCAAGCAGATGAATCAGACATCGCTAATGGTATTGGACTAGAACGTAGATCGGGTCTTAATCCCTTTGGTAATATTGTTGTTCTCGCTATGGAGGAACTTGAAGATTCAGACTTTATCGTGCGAGGAGATCATGATTTTATCCTAATCAAAGTAACGCATAAAAAGCGAGCGCATGGCAAGCTGAAAGTAAGTGATAAGGCTAAGGATTATTATAGAGTGGGAATGCTGAAATCGGGCATGCAGATAGCTGTTTTAAAGAAGATTAATAGTACTTGTCAGTGTTTCTCTAAAGAGGTGATATTGGAGGAGTTTGAGGCTTACTTTGAGGTGTTAGAGAGGGGAGTATTTCATGAAGTGTTGAGGTGAGGGTACTGTTTGATTTGTAAGATAACTCTTGGATTGTGGTGTCTTGGAAGTTTTTATTTCCAAACTAAAAATAGCAAAAAGTGATGCCCTTTTTATTTTTTTTACTTCTATATTTTTGAAACTTAATCTGTAATAAGCTTTGGTTAAGAACTTTTGAATTTTAACTAACTCCTGGGGGGTGGTGTCTCAGGAGTTTTTTGTTATATTCGAATATGAAAAAACTGATTTACGTCATTCTATTTCTCCCTCTCCTCGCTTTGGGACAGACTCTTAATGAAAACAAAAATGCCTTGGATACTGAATGGGACCTTACTGAATCCGAATGGAAAAATAGACTTACTGAACTTGAATATTATGTACTGAGAGAAAAAGGTACTGAGTATGCTTTTACAGGAATCTATTGGGACAACAAAGAAACAGGTATCTATCGATGTAAAGCTTGTCAACTGGCCTTGTTTACCTCAGATACAAAATACAAATCAAATACGGGATGGCCCAGCTTTTGGGAGCCTATCAACACGGAAAATGTAGCAGAAGAAAAAGACTTTGAGCTCGGTATTATCCGCACAGAAGTAGTTTGCTCAAGATGCGGTGGTCATTTGGGTCATGTTTTTCCAGATGGTCCCAAACCTACAGGTCTTAGATATTGCTTAAATTCTGCTGCCCTCAACTTCGAAATAGAAAAAATTAAGAAATAAGCAGACCTAATAGAGTCAGATAAACCATGGCTAAGGAAGTATTTCATGAGGTGTTTAGGTGAGGGTGACCCTTGATTTTTAATAAGGGCATCTAAGGAATGTCGTAGTGATATCAAGGCTACTCAAATTTATACGCACATAACTTCGGTATATTTAAAAAATATAAAGCTCTGTAAGGATTTAAATTTTTTTTATCTTCGTACATAAGGGAAATAAACGTAATACGTATATTTCCTCGTTAGTAATAATTTACAAAAGACTTATGAAAAAAAACATCAATCTCTTTGGATATAATCTCTACATAGAACTAAAAAAAAGAGCGAAACCCACCATTTCAAATAATATTAATCTCGCTGAACTACCAAAACCGTACAAATTAAATTTTGAACCAGGACCAAATTGGAAGAAACCAGATATATCTTGACTCAGTGTGGATATTGACGCTTCCTTGGGTGAAATAGTTGTTAACTTTCAAGAATTTGAAAAACTACCCCTAGAAAATAACAGTGTTGAGTGCGTTTATGGCTCGCACGTTTTTGAACATATGAGTATCTTTAAGTCTCAATTGGTATTTAATGAAATATACCGAACACTTAGGGGAAATGGTACATTTCGATTAATACTACCCGATGCCGAAAAGAGTATCAATGAGTATATCAAGGGGAATCATGGCTATGAATTGTTTAAAAGAAGAAAAGAAAGAGCGAAGAAAAATCAAAAGATAGAATATACATTATTCGAGAGTATGAGAGAAGATTTCCTTTCTCCAAATGGACAAGCCAACCTACTTGGCAAAAATGCACTTGCTCATCAAAACGCTTGGGCCTATGAAACTATAAAAACTCATCTAATGCGTGCTGGATTTAAAGAAGAAGATATATTAAAAAGTGAATTCCAAAAAAGTCATTGTGATGCATTCCAATTCGAGGGCACTTACCCATCAGAGGCCAATCAAGATTACCGATCGCTCTATGTAGAGGCAATAAAACATTCATAATAGTAATATATGAACGGCATTAAAACGACCGTATATACTAAACATTAGGCACATTTGGTCAACTCAACAAAGACAAAGCTAAATCGATAAAACCTTTCAATTCTTGCTTTTGCAAATTTATCTTTGTCACGGCCTTTATTACATTCGCAACCGAGTAGATACAATAGCTGAAATAGAACAGCAAGCAGCAGATTACATAATTAAAAGTAATTTCAAGTTTTAAATAATCAGGGCTTTTAGCTACTTCTCACCCTTAAAATCATTTCTTCCAACATAGTCTTTAGCATCTTTGTAGAAAGGGTTAAAGCAATCTCTACGGACCATATATAAGCCTCTCTAAAGCATTCTCTTTCCCGCTATAGAGAATTTAATTCTATACTAATACGTCTTCACAATAGCTTTAAAGCTAGTCTAAGCATGGCTTAAATCTGGCATGCATACAGCCGTTTTAAAGGAGATTAATAGTACTTGTGAGTATTCCTCTAAAGAGGTGATATTGGAGGAGTTTGAGACTTATTTTGAGGTGTTAGAGAGAGAGAGAGGTATTTCATGAAGTGTTGAGGTGAGGGTACTGTTTGATTTGTAAGATAACTCTTGGATTGTGGTGCCTCAGGAGTTTTTTATTCTTTTGACCATTTTTTCAAACAGAGTTGATAGACAATTATGAAGATGAAATGATGAATAATTAAAAAATTATTTTAGGGAAAGAATCATTAGAATTTCGTATTTTTAAAAAGAATCTTGTAGATAATGACAGAACAAAAAGATAATTTTCAGCTTAATAAGAAATGGTTGGGTCGTGGACTGGTCATCAGTTGTACCATTAATCAGGATGGTGACATGATTGCCCTTTCATATGACCATGACAAAGTAGTGGCACAAAATAGTGATTGGCTCGAGAGAGAGCAACCATCATGGAAGGAAAAGGGAACTTTCAGCGTTCCACCCCAGAGACCACTGCCTCTTTGGATTGTTTTAGAAGATAAAAAGGGGACCCCCACAAGCATTTAAGACAAAAATAAAAATGAATAGAAGTGATGTGAATTTCGCAAAATTGATATTCATATATAGTTTGATTTCGGCCATTACTACTGGTTTATAATTTTCATTGACTCATCCCCTGATCGAAAATTTAATTTTTTTTCTGCCACTTAGAAATTTTCATTTTAAATTCTTTTACCAACTCAGGGTACTTATCACTAACATTTCTATTATTGAAAGGATCATTGGCCATGTTATATAGCTCAATATGCTTTGTTACTGGATTCCAATTAAAAAACCAATTTTTATTCCTTAACCAATATACTTCGGTCTTCTCTCCCATCATATTTTGTTCAGATCGTATTTTATTGATCTTTCCAATGATTTCATTCCGAATATTTATTGATTGCCCTTTAATTATTTTTCGATAGGATCGGCCATATATATCCTTCGGGGGGGATATTTAAATAATCCATAATGGTGGCAGAAATATCTGCACTATGGATTAAGTCATCATATACGATACCTTCATCAATATTACCTTTCCAAGAAAAAATAATAGGAGTTCTAAATGATTGATCGTACACAGATAATTTTCCTTTATCTCCTCCATTATGCCATCTCATGGAATCACTTCTAAATTCTTGTTTCGGATTTTGCTCCCAACCATTATCATTGACATAAATAAACATCGTATTTTCAAGTTCACCACGGTTCCTTATAAATTGCTTTAACTCGCCAATACTATCATCAAACCATGTGCAATTGGCATAGTATCTCTTAGCAGATTCACTCATGTGCTTCTCTTTGTAAAGATTATAATATTTTTCAGGAGCATTTAATGGATAATGTGGTAATTCAGGAGCAAACCAAATAAAAAACGGCTTATTTGAATTTTTCTCAATAAAGTTGTAAACAGGTTTCATTGTAGAGCGTACTAATTTTCTTCCCTCACCACCCATAAATTGATAGAACCATCCTTTTTTACCTTGCTCTCCCTCTTTCCAACCTGTCGTCATACCTTCAGAAAAACCTCCATTTTGGTAACTAAATTCCCACCATTTTCCTCCCTGATAACTAGTGTAACCTCTAGTTTTTAGAATTTTTGGCAGTGTTTGAAAATATTTCATGGCATGGAAGTTGAAATTATTCTTCCATTTTTCTTTTTCCATTTTAGATAAAATTTTATAATCTCCCTTTAACATTTTAATATTCATTATCGAATCCCTTTTATATTCAAAGGCATTAGGAAGTATCCCTGTGACCAAAGTCTGAAGAGATGGACGGCAATGGTTTTCTGGAACATATCCGTTAGTAAATAAAACACCACTCATCGCCAGACTATCCATATTTGGCGTGTGGACATAATCTGCGCCTATAAAACCAAAATATGGGTAACCTTGATCATCACCCACTATTAAAATAATATTTGGTAATCTTATATCATTCTCCCTATGATTTTCTGAAGTCTTGATTATTTCAGAACAGGATAAAAACAGAATAATTAAAAAAATTGAGAATAATGAGTTTTTACATTGATTCATTAAAGAGTTTTCAAAGAAGTAATAATTTTCTCACCCAATATAGTAAAAACTACTAATAATTTAAATCCTATCACATACCTAAAAACAACTCCAGTCCTACCTTGGAATTAACTTTACCAGAATGACTAAACCTTTAAAAAAACTAACCAAACAAGCCAAATTAATTTTCGCCCTTTTTAGGAGCGCACGGTAAGCTAAAAGTAAGTGATAAGGCTAAGGATTATTACAAGGTTGGAGTACTTAAATCGGGTATGCATACAGCCGTTTTAAAGGAAATTAATAGTACTTGTGAGTGTTTCTCTAAGAATGTGATATTAGAGGAATTTGAGGCTTATTTTGAGGTGTCAGAAAGGGAAGTATTTCATGATTTACTAAAATGAGAATAATCATTCATTTTTAATCAAGGCATAAAGAAATATCCCATTTTAATTCGACAATAAGTTTTGGTTAAGGGCTTTTTAAATTTGTGTGAAAAACTCCTGGGTTGTGGTAATTCTCGGATTTTTTTTTATATTTAATTTTTAAAATTTTACCAACTAAATAATTTAAAAATGAAAAAATTACTAATAATAATATCTATAATCTCGGTTAACTCTTTATTTGCTCAAACCACATTTCAACTTTGGAACTTCAATGCCAAAGAAGGTATGGAGGAATCAATTGCCCAGCTCGCCGAAGAGAATTGGGGAGATGCTAAGTTTAAGTCAGGTGGTATTCAAATTGAAAGAATTGCTCATGGAGATAATCCATGGTCACATAGGGTTATCCTCTTTGGAGAAGTGGGTAAAATCGGAAGAGTAGAAGGCGATCAGAATGACCCTGAATGGGAATTGTTTTTTGAAAAACTAAACCACTTTATTGAAGAATGGGGAACCTCATATGCAGGTAGATTTCTAAGCATTGAAGGTGGTTCATGGATTGATTATCCTTACGTTCAAATATATGATTTGAAATTGGATGATCCTATGGCATTTAAACTAGCTCATGACAAGTTAGTGAAGCAAACTTCAAAAACAAGAGGAAATAGACCCGTTGCATTTGGGACTTATGACATAGGAGGAGGTGAAAATATTTCACACTGGGTAGCCATTGGTGCCACCGATTTTAGTGATCTTATCAGTCAAAAAGTATTAGATGATAATTATGGAAAAGAATGGGCTGAATGGTCAAAAACTAATGGTGGAGCCATATCTCCATCAAATTACACACTTCGGGTTCTTGCTGCTTATACGAATGAATAAAGAATAATTAACCCTATTCATATTTACAAATTGAAAATATTTTAAGGTATTTATGAGCTCCGAGACTTATGGTAATTCTCGGAGCTTTTTTAAGACCCACAAGCCTCACACTCAGGTTCATCAATGGAGCAGCTCTCTTCCTACGCATTCCAACTTGAGTTAATGTATTCCTAAACTTCATATCGGTAAACACATGACCAGTTGAATCCACTGATACGCACCTACAGAGAATTTGTACTTTTTCTTCTTGTAGAGCCTCTTGACTTGTGCGTAGGTTAAATCCATTACACAAAATTAATTTGGACTACAGCAATACCTTCGGATGAGAATAATTCACTAAGGTTGAAGAATTTTTGTTAGTTTTAAATAACCAAAACCAACCAATATGTGGGAAAAACTTAAAAAACATCAAGACACGGTAGGATTTATTTCAGCTGTTTTTGTACTTCTAGGTGGTCTTATATTATTGATAATTAATCCTCAGTCAGTTGAATTTTTAGATATCTTTTTTATTATTTACCCTGGCTGGATACTATATAGCTTGTATAAGAAAAATTACTTTAGTAGAAAATGAAACACTTCAAATACCACAGGGAGGGTACCCAATAAATACAAAATCAAAATAGGATTTGAACCACTATA
>Ga0209091_10002078_pt1 | contig 17164 bp, 14 predicted proteins | sample ArcticOcean_MG_C_6_FD_187438 | JGI IMG/M metagenome (GOLD analysis project Ga0209091, IMG submission 187438) | Marine microbial communities from western Arctic Ocean - ArcticOcean_MG_CB8_128 (SPAdes) (version 2) | ecosystem: Environmental > Aquatic > Marine > Oceanic | place: Arctic Ocean...
TTTTCGGATGTAGAGCTGTTGGAAATATTTCACTGAAATATGAAATATGAAATATGAAATATATTTCATTTCATTTCACGATTTCTCTGAAATAGACTTTTATAGGGGGAGAGGTCAAAAAGCGCGCGCCGAAGGCGCGCGCGCGAAAATTTGGGCGCCGCACTCCGCGACAGATTAGAGTCTGATTGTTCCAAAAATGGCGTAAAAATGGCTTTTGACGATGATTTATTGGGATACAAGAGGTCCACTAAAAGCGAGTTTTTCCTTGAAGCGTTTGTATTTTTTGCCCGCCGCAGGCGAAGAATTTTTTTTGAAAAGCTATTTCAAAAGGGTGAAATCGTTTTTAGGGTTTCATTTCAAATTTCATTTCATTTCACGTTTTTTCGGGCGATTTCATGAAATGCAACAGCTCTATTGTCAATCTTTGAAGTTCTTTCGCAACGCAAGAAGGAATTCAAACGCACTCTCCTTCAAATGCCACACAAAACAAAAGAAAAGTAATCGAGATTACTTTTTGATTGAACGCGCGCTTCAGCGCCTACCTGTAATTTATTTATTTCTTACACGCACGCGCGCTCGAGAAAAACGAATACGATCATGGGCGAAGGAAAAGAGTTTGGAAAGCGCTTCACGTTTGAATCGAAGTTGAACTGTCCGGCGACAGTCTTCCTCTTGGACAAAGATACGGAGGATTTCCGCGAATTCCACATGAAACGAGTGGGAACAAAAGAGGCTGAAACTTTACGGACGGGCGTTGAACTCGTAGATTTAGATAAAAATGGAGAAGAGAGAGAAAAGAGATTCGTCACGGTCGTACGCACTGTCCCGGGGATAAAACTTCCGATGGTAGTGAAGCCTTTATTAAAAGGTGGACGCGTCGAATTTGTCGACACGCGCAGCACGTCACCGAACGCCCTTGACGACTTTATGAAGGGGAAGACGAAGACGCACGAGACAATGTTTCGAACGAAGAATAATATCACAAAACATGCCGTAGTAGACGGGGTGATATCAATAATTCCAATAACAGCAACAACGTGTAAAGTCGTAGCTAGCGGTTTATGTCACGTCACGCTCGGTTCTCTCGGTAGACTGATTGAGAACATAATCGTAAAAGGGATTGGGAAATCCTACGAGCAGTTGCCAGAAATTTGCGACGAATGGCTCAAGCATAAGCGAGATGTTTTGAAGAAAGGATCCGCTGAGAAAAGTGAAAAAGTTTCTAAATCAAAAGCTAAGACAGAAGATAACGAAAACGATAACGACAGCGAGTCATCTTTTGCGACGGCGTCGACTGAATTCAACGAATCCGCAGGAAGCTCACAAAATCAGATCTTAGATATTGATTCATTCGCAGCTCCGCTGACACCCATATTTAATAGTATCTTATCTTTTAGCGGGTTTGGTTCCTCTTCTAATAGGGACGAAGAGGAGGAGGAAGATGAATTAGATGGTGATCTGGAAGAAATGAAAAAAGACATTAGCTTTGAGGTGGTGGAGCAAAGTATAGATGCCTCAAACGCGAACGGTCTTGGTGGTAAGAAGAAAGTAGTAAAAGTAGAACGATCGATGAAGAAAAGCAGCAGTGGTTTCACTTGCTGCTTCGCATCGCCTGCGGTTGAGTCTTGAATAGTTCTTTTTGTCGCATAGTTTTTATAGTATTTGTGTTTGTATCCAACGCAACTGAAGCGAGCTAAAAAAAGTTTATTCCTTCTCAAAAGTTTGCTTATTTGCCTGAGCATTGTAAAAATCTGCAACTTGATGCGCGTTAGTCGCCATTTCCGGCTCTTTATCGTCTCGGCTTCTTAAAAAGCGCGGAAAACGTAAAGCAATACCCTTGTTTGGATCCACTAAACCCATGGCAGCTTTGTGCGTTGGAGAGATCGACAGATCAGCCGCTTTCACTTCCCAAACTAACTTTGCGTCAAACCACAAGTCAGGTTCCATACCTTCAGGATATTTGTAGTAAGAGCGGGGAGCTTCTATTAAATGCGGTTCAAGCGCTTTCGACAAGGTTTCCAAATCGTTCTCGGAAAAGCCAGTTCCAATTTTGCAAATCGTTTGAAACTCTTCTCCATCTTCGTCGTAACAAGCGAGAAGAAATGCTCCATACACCCCTGTCCTTTTGCCTCTGCCATGCCAAGCACCGATTGGGACCAAATCTAACGAGTCTCCGCATCCTTCCATGTAGTCTTTCTTCAACTTCAACCAGTTTAATGAGCGCTTGGAGGGTTCGTATGTAGCATCCATTGTCTTTACAATCAAACCTTCGGTATTCGCAGCGATGGATTCATCCAAAAACACCTGCAGCTCCTCCACATCCCTGCTCGTTTTTGCAGTGGCAAACAGGAATTCACCTTTCGTTTCTCGGAATGAACTATAAAGCGCAAGACGCCTAACGCTCATCGGTTCACGCAAGAGCGATTTTCCGTTCAAATATAAACAATCAAATGCGTACAACGCCACTTGCACTTTAACGTCTTCAATTTTGATATTTTTCTTTCCTCTAGTACTCAAAATCTGAAAAGGAAGAATCTTATCTTGCTCTCTATCGTACGCCACGGCTTCGCAATCGATGACTACTGAGGTTATTTTCCCGTCTACGTTGTTCAAGTAATTTTTGAATTTCGAAACGATATCAGGGAATTTTGGCGTGTTATCTTCCTGATTTCTGGAAAAGATTTTTATCGATCCATCTTCAAGCAAGTGCACTTGAGCTCGCTCGCCGTCATACTTATATTCGCACGTAAATTCAACGTCAGAAAATCTGTTCAAAACTTCCGCCACACCGGTCGTTGGCTTTGCCAACATTGGTTTCACTGGCGCACCTGGTTTAAATTGACATTTCTCCTGCAGACCGTCGATGCCAACATCCAAGAGCGCCGGGACAACCAAGTCGTAGCTCGGACATTCCGAGAAAACAAGCTTCACAACATCCACGGCTTTCAGGAGTTGATCTGCCAAGGCATTAGCACCTAGCTTTATACCTGCAGTTTTATTTGCTTCTAAAACGATAGCATGCGTAAGAGCAGCGTTCACGGTTTGCTGAGCCAGACCAATGCGTAACTTTCCTTGTAACGCCCTCACAATGTATCCAGCTTCGCTGCCTTTGGCGGCAACGAGTAATTTCTTAATTCGTCCCTTCTTTTGATCGACTGAATTCGTTCCTGCTGTAGTAGCTATGACGCGGAACTCCTGTAAGACGCCTTTCACCGTTAACGGTGCGGGCTGGAACATTGTCCGTTGCGTCGATCGGGATGCCATGGCAACAGATCCCAAGTCGCCAGCCTCGCGGTAGTCAGCCTTTATGTTTGCCTCTTTGCGCCCAGTTGCTTCGGCCAGACATTTAATCAAAGTCGCATCTCCTATACCGAGATCAACACCTTCGTGTTGCGGCGCGATCGTGTTTGAAGCCAAGTAAACTGCTGCGAGCAAATCTCCAGATAACCCACCACGAATAATAGATCTGAATGTATTCGTCAACAAGTTCGTGATCTCCAACCGTTTCGTTGTCTCGGCAATACTTTCAAACGTATCCGCAACGATTCCAAATGGTGTTGCCGTATTCTCCTTCCAAGATGAGATCGATTCCGATGATTGGTCGATATACTTCTGTGCAAGTTCAACTTGTAAGGCTCCAACGCCGGCTTCAGATTTTTCCTTCCCATTTTTTGACTTTGTTTTCTTCTTCGCTTTTTTTTGAACAGAAGCAGAAAGTGGGCCTTCGACGTCTTCGATTTCATCATCATCGTCTCCCTCCTCCCCCTCTTCATCTTCTTCTTCTTCTTCGTCGTCATCAGATTCACGCGATGCTTTGTATTCTTCATCCTTTTCATCGCTCACGTTGGCAACGCTGATGTTCTTCTTTGCATCTTTCTCATCTTCTTCTTTTTCCTCCGTTTGCTTAAGTGCTGCTGATGTTTTTGGTTGTTGCTGCTTTTGTTCCAATTTCAACTTTGCTTGTTCTGCAAAGGACAATGCTTTCGCGTTTGCGTCGAGAACTTCGGATTTCTTCACTAGTTTGCGCTTCTTTGCGGCAACTTCGATGTTTTCTTTCTGTTGCGTAGGCGAATTGTTCTCTGTCGTCGCCGTGGTCGTCGTTTCCGTCGTCTGTTGTTGTTCTTTTTGATTTCCTTCTTCCTCTCGAGCGTCGTCGTCTTCGCGCGCTTCGGCGCCATCTTCGGAGGACTGAGCCTTCCTCTTCTCGAAAAATCCTGCCAAAGAACTCTGTTTCTTAGCGGATGTGGGCGGAACGGACGACATCTTTTCCGTCTCCTTTTTGTGAGTATGTGTGTATGAGTGGAGTATCTGATGTCGGAACTCTGGATGTGTGGGGAGGAGATACAATTTTTTGAAATAACGAGTTATTTTGAATTTTTACCATCCCAGCATCCAGAGTTCCAGACTGCAGTCGTGCTTGTTTAAACTCGAATTCAACTCTATGCATGTTGTGTGTCATCCAATCCTCGCGTACAGGGGTGGTGGTGGTGGGGGAGAAGGGAAACGGTTGAATATAACGGTCCACTAATTACGCGAATAGCACAGAGCAAGTTACAACATTTTTCAAAACTAAACTTCTATATTTTTTCCCGTTCTCGAGACAAGGACATTTTCTTCTCACTCAGCCTTCTTCGCCAAACTCCTTCGTAAACCGCTCGTGTACTTCCAAGTCAGCCGCCGCTACCGTTGGCCTCGCTCTCAAAAGTATCTTCTTGAAATCACCCAACGTTATGGGTGGAGGCATTACTCGATCCGCATATCCTAAGCTGGCAAGTTCATCTAGCGTCGAGGCCCAAGCGGAAGGATCTCCCGGAGAGCAGGGCACGTAATACTCCTTTGTTTCGTCCTCTTCTTTAGTGACCGTTTTAAAGTGCGTTGCCTCTTGCGTCTTACGAACGGGTTCATAAAGCACATCTTTAACGACATGATCTATGTCTGATCCAGAAAATCCCGGTGTTTGCACACCCAAGCTTTCAAAATCCTCGTTCGTCAAGTCATGAGGTGTTTCCCCGACGTGGACTTTGAACATATGCGCTCGCGCCGCCGCTTCCGGAAGTGGTATATAAATTCTTTTATCAAAACGCCTTCGCACAGCCTGATCCAACGAGTACGGCGTATTTGTCGCGGCTAAAACTAGAACTTTCCCAGCCGAATCGGAACCAACGCCTTGCATCTGCACGAGTATCTCTGTTTTAATGCGTCTGGACGCCTCAGACTCACCCGACTCGCCTCTAGCCCCGCAAAGCGCGTCTATCTCGTCGATGAAAATAATCGAAGGTGATTTTTCTCTCGCCATGGAGAACAAATTATTCACTAACTTTTCCGATTCACCCATCCATTTCGACACCAAGTCTGACGAGCTCACCGAAAAGAAAGTAGAATCTGCTTCCGTTGCGACTGCTTTAGCTAAGTACGACTTCCCCGTTCCTGGTGGACCATACAATAAAAATCCCGACCAAGCTTTTCGCTTACCCGTGAAGAATTGAGGGAACTTTACTGGTAAGATGACAGCTTCTTTCAGAGCATCTTTAGCGAGGTCTAATCCTGCTACGTCGGACCACTTCACGTTTGGTTTTTCAGTCACTATCGCGCCTCCGAGTTGTTGTTTCATTTTAAGCTGCTCCGCGCTATCCTCCTTTGATGTGCTACCACCAGCGTTTGTGGTGGCGGCGCCGTTCGAGCCCGGTCGAGCTTTCATAGCCTCAGGATTTCCCGATTCCGTGGCTTGATCCGTTGCATTCTTCTGCTCAGCTACAATTTTATGCAACTCTTCGGCTCTTTCGAGATATTCGTTGAACTTTCCTTTAATGGTGTCTTGCATCCTTGGATTCTTTTCGTACTTGAGATAGCATTTGAAATGATCTAGTGACTGCATGTAGAGCGTAAAAGCGGTTTCATAATTTCCCGCTTTATCTTCTTTGACCGCTTCTTTTACTATGCTAATCGCCTTATCTCGAATTGCCGCACCTCCTTCCATCTTTGAATGACCAAACTTCTCTTGACAAAGGCACTCAAACACCACACACACACAAACAGACACAAAGAAAAGGATTTCTCTCTCTCTCTCTCTCTCTTTTTCGATTTTCTCGCGCCCTCGCTCGAAGCTCACAGAAACAAAGAGATTTGCGCGCGAGTGCTGCGTGCAAGGATGCGTGTATATAAAATGACGCGAATTGCGCGCGAGCTTTTTTGCGAATAAGAATTCTTTCTTCTCTTTTGTCTTTTCTTTCGCGAAAAAAGGAATTTTTGAAAAGACAAACCTTCGAAAAACCTGTGTTCTGACTGATGAGAGACACTCCTCACAGGGAAAGAATAAAATAATTATGTCTTCGATTCTTCGCGCTTCGCGACGTCTTTTGGGTAGTAGCCTTAGCAGCAGCAGCAGCAGTAGCGCTCTATCTGGATGTGGGAGTAGATTCGCAGCAGTCGTGGGAAAGGGAGGAGAACGCTCGATCGCGACCACGACAAAAATAAACGCAGGCATGGGGTCGCCAACAGGGACTGCGCCTGCCCCAACAGAGCCTTTAGAGGAAGAGCACGAACTGATCTGGGATGCGGGAGATAAGCACCCAGAAACTGCGCTGGACAATTTACCCGCGAAGATAGTTGGAAAATACGAAGCTTTGGGTATGATCGTCGGTGCTTTGTGCTTCATGGGTGGAGTGTACACTTTTGCCGGCTACTACGATAAAGCAGCGTCTCGACCCTTCGTCGAACGCGACATGGAGAAGAGCTTAAAGAAAGAGTTAGGAGGGCGGTAAAGTTGTAAAATAAGAAACCAAAACAGAACTAATTGAACGTAAAACTCTAACGCGGCGCGTCTGCTGTTGTTACAACCTGCGATATCTATTGTTACTAGTACTACTTTCCAACTTCGACGTCGATTAATTCTCTGTTTTTCACTTGGGCTTTGAAGTCAGCGTGCGCGTCATCCCACACTTTTTTTGAGTCGTAACTCTTCGCAGACGCCGATCGATCCGGAAGCTTTAGCATTTCTCCATGATTCTCTTCGTCTTTCAAGCACTTTTGCCACCAGTGACGCATCAACTCCACGCTCTTTTTCTGCGCAGTTACTCGGATCACGCGATTATTCTCGTCGTAATCTGTAACTTCCCAGGAGCCGTAAGTCAGCTTTCGTCGAATCGGCGTGAAACTTTTGTCGGACTCGTTAAACTTCAAGCCGCCATTGGCGTTGTATTCCTCTTCTTCATCGTATTCTTCCACTTCTTCTCCAATCGGATGTCCCCACTCGCGGTCGAACACTACTTCTTTGCACAGTGCGATTATAACAGAAGTTTCTGTGACATCTACGCGAACGTCTTTGGCCTTTGTCCCGAGCGGCGCCAATACCGAAAGCGTGACATCGCTCGAGGTTTGCGACCACATGTAATCGAGTTCTCCCGCGCTGTTTTCGTTCTCTTCCGTACCGCGACTGCTTTTTTTCCTGACGTAAATTCCGTTTCGGGTGAACATTTCTTTCCTCCGTGCGATGGCTACTCGCCTTCTTTCTTCTTTTTCTTCTTCGGAAAAGAGACTCGTCGTCTTTGTTTCGTGTTTTTCTTCTTCTTCTTCTTCTTCTTTTTCTTTTTCTTTTTCTTTTTCTTTTTCTTTTTCTTCTTTCGACGACGGCGGTTCTCGAAACATTATCGTGCCGGGATGTTCGCGCTCAAACTGTTTACCTTGCTCGATCCATTGCATCTCACGGAACTCGCGTTCGCTCATCATCTTCTCGTCTTTTGAAAGATGATTGTTTTCGGACGAAGTCGCAGAAGGAGGCAGCACGTTGAAGTCGACGCTTTCGCCGCTTCCAATCGTCACTCTCGTCGGTTGGTCCAGTTTCGTCACCTGCGGTTGCTGCGGGAAGTGCGGCACATTTTTATCGTCCTCACCATCATCTTCACTCTCGTCTCCGTAGTCTAGTTTATCCCACTTCGAGTAATCAACCATTATTATATAAGTATTTTGTGTATTGCTCTTCTTTCCCTGCGTCGTGGGCTAATACCATTAATTATGAAGACAATCGCGCGGTTTTTCGTCGCAAAGAAGAGGAGAAGACACAAAATTATTGACAAATTTGCGCGTCAAAAAAAGTACACGCACAAGAATAAATACTTTGGGAGAGAGAGAGAGGAGAAGAGAGAGTTAGAATGTATGATGTTGATTGGAGCGTTCGCGAGTCAGACGACGCGGAGGAGCAAAACTGGTCGCGATCCCACCACCCGAGGAGGCGTGAATAAAAATCTTTCTTCTCTCTTCTTCTTCTTCTTCATCGCGCAATATCACGACGATGATGAGCAACGGGAGCAGGGGAATTATTAAAGAGAAAAAGGAAAAGGAAGAGGAGAAGACAAAGAAGAAGACAAAGAAGAAGAAGAAGAACAAGACGACGACGACGCGTAAGAACCGTAAACTTTTAGAGCATTTGAGCTTAAAAGCTACCACGACTACTCCGTCGAAATCTTCTTCGCACCCTTTCGATGTGGACGCGAGCGACCACTGCGAGACTCCTTTCCAAGCGTACAAAGATATCGAACCCTTTCTGTTTCGAATCGCTCTGAGTTTGAAGAAAACGAAGGCGAGTTTAAAAATATACGACCCGTATTTCTGTGAAGGATCTGCGAAGGAACATTTGAAACGACTCGGTTTTGAAAGCGTACACAACGTCAACGAAGATTTCTACGAAAACATCAAGAAAAATACGATTCCAGAATATGACGTGTTGCTTACCAATCCTCCGTATTCGTCAGACCACTTCAAGCGAATATTGAACTTCTGCGGGGCGAGCGAGAAACCTTTCTTTCTTCTTCTCCCAAATTTTGTCTGCCGTAAAACATACTACGCCAACGAAATAACCAGTCGAAAGAAAGAACCGTTGTTCTTAATTCCGGACGAGCTGAAACCTTATCGCTATTGGGCGCCAGGAAGGAAAGGATTTGAAGAGCGGGCGAAAGGAACTACGCCTTTTATAACGTTTTGGTATCTCGAGTTTGGTGACGCAATTGACAAAAACGAAATTCGTGGTTGGTGGCTCAAGAAATACTCGCCTCATTCGAGATGTGAACTTCCCGCGCCAGAAGAAAGTCTACCGCAACAGCAACGTTTGCAAAAACGCAGCAACCCAAACAAAAGAAGACGAGAGAAAGCGCAGAATAAAAATATACTGAAAGAGCCAAGAGAAAAAAAAAGCGGCAGCATCTACTACGACCCGAACGTTGCCCAGAAAAAGAAGAGGAAGAAGCTAGAATCGAAAGAAAGAGTTTAAAGAGTAAAGTTAGAGAGGGCTGAGGAAGGTTTACTTAAGTGCTTGTGCGTTTGTGTTCAAATTGTAATTAAAAACGTGCGTTTTTCATCTACACGCTGCTGAACGCGTTACAGGAGAGTTACAATGAGTTCTCTCTTTTCATTTTTTTTCTCACACATTCGTGCACCACAAAAAAAATTTTCATGAAGAGGTACCTCCTCGCGCAACGACGCCTTCTTCGGGCGGCGCTCTCCTCGACTACAGAAGAGGGGCATCGCCATCTGACGATACGGAATAATGTCAATATTCTTGCGCCTTCACGACAACGAGGTATGAGGAACTCATTTAAGACGGAGACGACAACAACAACGACGCCCATGATGAAGCAGGAGCAAATACAGCAGCAACAACAGCAGCAGCACGACAATCACCTTCTTACGAACGCGATGAGCGCCGAAGCGTCCGGGGAGAAGACGCTAAAAAACGATGCGGAAGAAGAGGAAGAAGAGGAGGAGGAGGAAGAGGAGGAGGAGGAGGAGGAGGAGGAGGAGGAAATAATCAAAGAGGGGATGCGAGAGGAAAGAGTCTTAACGCAAGAAGAAAATCGGTTCATAGACGTGGACGAAGACAAAGACGATATAAAAACAAAAGCGAGTAATGATGACCCGTATCGACGTCTCACTCATTTATATTATACGCTCGAACGGTTGCAGTACCAGTTTCCTTTGCATTACCGGCACCCTATTTCAAAACATTGGGAACTGGTCGACAAAACGTTCAAAGTCACCGAGGAATATTCGAAGTTGAGTCCGCCTAAAAGAAAGCACGTGTGGTTGAATACGGTTTCAATTCTCTCCAGATTGGCATTTCACGAAAACGGATACAGAAACCATATAATTTTCGATGATCCACCATGGGGAGCAGAGAAACAAAGTCAATTCGAGACAAGGGTAAAATTTAAAGTCTGCGCCGCGCACGCTGTGACGAACATTCTGTTTTTTTTTGTGTGCCCGTCTCTTTTCTTTGGAACGGAAATACTGTTGCGCCCGGAAGGTGTGGACGGATTCCCTCAAATGCAAAATTTGGCAAAGGTTTTGAACGAGACGTTTCCTTCAGTCTTTGAGAATGGCCTCACCGAGTTTTTTGCCGGAGTAGCCGCAGTTCTCACCTATGCGTTCCGTAATCAAACGGAAAAAGTGTATCTTACTTTTGCGAGTTTTTCTGCATCCTTCCGCAACGCGGATATGATGAAACGTATTTTACAAATCAAGTTGTAAAACAGGTAGATAGATTAATGATAAATAGACAGTAGATTAATAGATAGATAGTACCGTGGATTATTAGATATTACATTGCTCTTCACGCCACATTTTGCTCTTGCTTTTTCCCATCCTTTTCCCATTCTGATCCATCCGAACTTTTCCCGCCGGCGCCATAAGGAACAAAAGCAGGTCTCCCCTCCAAGCCTAACTCTTTGAACAAGGCAGAATCTTCGTTATCGTCGTTATTCGGGGTCGTAAGTAACTTATCTCCCGTAAAAACAGAGTTGGCTCCAGCCAAGAAGCACATAGCCTGAGTCTCGTCGGACATGTTGATTCTCCCAGCCGATAATCGGACGACAGTTCTCGGCATTAAAATGCGTGCAACCGCAATTGCTCGAACCATTTCCAAGCCTGACGGAGCAGATAGATTTTCGAAGGGCGTTCCTTTGACTGGGACCAGAGCATTGATAGGAACGGACTCTGGATGTTCCGGTAAACTTGCTAAAACGTGCATCAAAGACGCTCTATCAGACTCTTCCTCCCCTAAACCGAGAATTCCGCCGCAGCATACAGATATACCAGCGTCGCGAACTGCAGCTATGGTATTCAGGCGATCTTCGTACTTGCGCGAAGAAGTAACTTTTGGATAATACTCAGGGGACGTGTCTAAATTATGGTTGTAAGCAGTCAACCCAGCTTCTCTTAATTTCACGGCCTGATCCGGCGTGAGCATGCCTAATGTTGCGCACACTTCCATTCCCAAATCCTTTACCTGTTTAGTCATCGTAAGTACGCGTTCAAATTGACCTTCACCGACTTGGGAAGGTCCCCGCCAAGCCGTGCCCATACAAAACCGCGTCGAGCCCGCAGCTTTTGCCCGTTTTGCAGCCTCGTAAACGTCATCAATTTGCATCAATTTCTCTGCTTTAAGTTCTGTTTCTTTCTTCCACGAGGAAGATTGCGCGCAATAGTTGCACGTTTCCGGGCACCCTCCAGTTTTTATAGAAAGTAACGTGCACTGTTGCACTTGTTTGGGGTCGTGGTGCATCCGATGGACGGTCGCCGCATCGAACACGAGCTCTAATAAAGGCCGGCTGTACATCTCTCTAATCTCTTCTTTCGTCCAATTATTTCGCACTTCTCCAAGAACTCTTTTTGCGTTCGATGCGGCTGGCGCCGCGAGCTGTGAAGACGTCGAGACTTCGCGAGTGCTGATTGGTTTCGTTAATTTCGAGGAGGAGGAGGAGGAGGAGGAGGATGAGAATTCCGCCGCCCGGGGCGAAGAGGACGAGGAAAGCTCAACCGTTCGAAAGAAGATTCCATTCGAACACTGTTTGAGACCGACGTAAGCGGCAAAATCAGCGCCGAGCGCGTTAAGTGTGCGCCTCGCGAGTTGCCGACCCGACATCTTCTCTCTTCGTTCGTATTATTTAAGAGTAGGGACGGAGAGCCGAAGAATAAAATAAAGTGTGTTTTTGTTTGTTGAGTTTTTTCCTCAAAATTTTGAGTCAAAAATCCTCTCAAATCTGTCTATTCCTCTTCCCCTCTTCTCTCCCCAAACAGATTTCGGGGGGGGGGCGGATAACAGCGAGGCACAAGATGCCGTGAGTGACGACGACGACGACGACGACGAAAGCTTTGACGAACAATGCAAACAGATGTACATCGCATACGCTGCAGCAGGCGGCATCGCGAAGATGTTTGCAGACTCGGAGGAGAGAGCGAAACGAGACGCCGCGTAGAAGAAGATGAAGAGTTCGTTATTACGGTTAAGATTTCCCATCGAAAACTCGTGGGAACGGAAGAAGAAGAAAAAGGAAAAGAAGAAAACGACAAAGAGGATGAGTTTGCAATCGACCCGTACTTCTTTGACGAGGGATATTCCGTCGCCGCAACGACTGGTTTTGCTAGAGTTTGGGAAGGAGCGAGCGTTTTCACAGATTTTCTGGTTCATGAGTGTCCCAACCTGACTTTGCGAAAGAATGTCGTGGAGCTTGGAAGTGGTGTTGGATTGTGTGGATTAGCAGTTGCAATCGCTAATGGAGCGAACGTCACTCTCACCGATCTTCCATCCGTTGTTGAGGGTGTTTTAAGGCAAAATATTACTCAAAACAGTACTTCTCTCACAGAAAATGGTTGGCATCGCGTTATCGGCCCACAAGGTGGCTTGGCTCGAGCCGTCGCCTTGAACTGGGAGAAACCCATGGATTGCCATCATTTGACTGCGTCAGAAAAGTATATAGATGCTGTTGATGTCATAATTGCGGCAGAATGTATTTGGCTCGCCGATTTATTGGATTGTTTCTGCGAAACGTTGAACATTTTGTTTGAACGCGAGAAAAAATTGCGCAGTCGAACGCCGCAGTGCTTCATTTGCGTACGCGAAAGAAGTTGTAAAGATTCAAAAGTGAAAATTTTCGCCAGCGAAGAGATGGTAGAAGCAGCGTTCAGTAGACATGCGTTAGCGTTCGACGTCATGCGAGAATTTCCAAGTACAATTGAGCAGAATAGATGCGTAAAAATTTATTCATTATCGAAGAAATAAAGAAAAACTGTGTGCCAGGACGTGGTGCAGTTCATAGCTTTTACGCTCCTTGCGGATGAGGATATTTTATCTTACACTAAACATTGACACGCACTCGTTGTCACTACTACTGGAAGATTCCTACTTCACTTTTTTTCTTAATAGGATTGCCAAAGAGACTTTTAATCATATCGAGACTCATCATTCCTTGTTTTGAATCTATGCTTGGATCATCGAGCGCCTTTCGTTGTTTAAACGTTCGAAGCAGTCGTGACTTTTCTTGCTTTTCTCGTAGCTTCGCCATTCTCATTTGCTCCTCGGGAGATTCTGGTGCGGAATCAGGATTTTCTTCCGCGCGTTTCTTTCGACGCTCTTCCATAGATGCTATCATTTTGGCCTGTTCTACTCGCGCCATGTAAAAGTCGCGTTCTTTTTTGGCCATTTCGAGCTCGAGTCGTTGGCGCTGCTCTCTAGCCGCTTTCTGATACTCAATCTCCTCCATGAGGTTATCCCATTTGAACTTTGGGAGATATCTAATGTTCCATAGATCAGAGTAGTGCGCACTTCTTCTTTTACCACCAACGGGTTGTCCATTGAGCATTTCTGCCGCGCTTCGAGCCTTTTTTTTATTCTTAAACTCAACCCATCCTTCGACGAACTTCTTTCCTGTATTGCCTTTGTATTTCTTTCGCAAAGCGCGCTGTTCAGGATCTTCTGGCGCTAAATACATACGTTCTAATTTACCGAACTTTTCGAGGAGTTGGCGCAACTTTAGAGGCTTCATGAACGGTGGTATGCTTCCTAAATACACCACGCCTCTCTTCTTCAATTGTTTGTGACTCTGTTCTATTTCCTCCTTGGAAACGACTTTTTTTCTCTCCTTCTTCTCTTCGTGGTTGAAGCCGCCAAGTTCAACAAAATCCAATTCTTCTTCTTCTTTGACGCGTTTGCCAGCCTTTTTCTTCTTCCTCTTCCACTTTTCGTCAGCATCGCGGCGCGATACGCGCTCATCTGGCAACGCTTCATCATTCTTATCTTCTTCTTTGTCTTCTTCGTCTTCCAATAAATCGTCTCCTTCGGTAAAGTTCTTCTTCTGTTTCTTCTTCGTTTTCTTCCTCGTCCTCATTTCCTCGTCCTCATCGTCTCCCCGGGAACGACGACGATGGAGAAGATGCGGGCTCCGAACGATATCCATCCTTTGTCTTCTTCTTCGACTTCTCTTTCTGCTCGTCCTTCGTCTTGGTATTCAAGGAAAAGTTGGTTTGTTGTTATATACGAGTTGAAGTTGTGTGAAGTGATGAACTTTTTCTCTTCTTTTTTCTCTTCTTTTTTCAGCTGTCTTTTCCTCATTCCCGCCCGCGTTTCCGCTATTTTCTTTCCTTTCTGCGAAAAGCAAGGAAAATCTACCATCTGCGACATGTCCGCCAAGCGTCAAAAAGTGAGCGAGGAGGATGCGAGAGGAGGAGATTCACTTCACGTTCTCGGTTCCGTCGTGTTTGATATCTTATTCTCCCCGAAGAGTTTGCCAACTCCCGGGACGACTGTCTTGAGCAAAAATGTAAAAAAAGCGCCGGGAGGGAAGGGAGCAAATCAAGCCTATGCAGCTGGGAAAGTGTTGTCATCATCATCACCGACCTCGTCTGTTTCATTTTTCGGTTGCGTTGGAGAAGACGAGTTTGGTGCAAAGTCTTTGGAATCCTTACAAAGCGTCGGCGTAAATACAGACCACGTCCAGATGAGGAAAGAGAAGGCAACAGCAATAGCTTCTGTGGTTATCGATGAAAAAGGGGAGAATCAAATTTGTGTCGGGTCGAGTGCCAACAACTCGACCAATGCAAAAGAATGGATAGAAATAGTTGAAAAGCAAAAGGAAAAGCCCGCAGCTTTGCTTTTGCAAATGGAAATACCTCCGAGTGAAGTGTTTGCGGCAGTTCGATATTGTTCTGAGAACGGTATAATATCGATTTTGAACGCTGCGCCAGCTGATGAATCAATTCCAACAGAAACGCTAGAAATGTTAAATATTCTGATTGTAAACGAGCACGAAGTTTTGCAAGTTCGCGACTCTGTACTGCGAGAAGGATACGCTATGTCCATTCCGAGAATTTATTCCAACGGCAATACCGATGGTCCCGAGCTTTCGACAGATGTTGTTGCCCAAGATCCTCACGCAGTTGCACATCAACTCGCTCAGTCGTTTCAACTGATTGTAATCGTTACTCTTGGAGAAGAAGGGTGCGCAGCAGTCTTACCCGTTCGACCTACAGAGAATGATGCTTCAACTGGAGAAGAACGCGATGCGATAGATACAATATACTCAAGTGCATTGAAAAACTTGAAAAGCGGGGAAAAAATTGTAAGTGCCGTAGGAGCTGGTGATGCATTTGTTGGCGCCTTTTGCGCGTATCTGGTTGAGAAGCGCGACATTCACACGTGTTTACGAGCGGCGTCAGCATGCGGAACTTTAGCTTGTTTATCGAATGGAGCAAGGGATGGCGTTCCGACTCGCCAAGATCTTGACGAGCGCATGCACGACGTTGAGTTACTAGGAGTATGGGGCAAACTGGGCATTTCTGAGGAAGCTCTGAAATGTTCAGCTGTAGACTGGTGTCGATTGAAAAAGAAGTAGGAAATTGTCACCAATCATACAGTACAATGCGGTCGTCGTAATTAAACTCTCTCCAAAATACTTCTGTGTGTGCATATATCTACTCAGTCAGTGGCTCATCTCTCCATATTCGAATATGTCAGAGTGTTTCGCCACAAATTTTGCAACTTTCGGAGCTTCCAAATCGTCGCGTTTCAGCTGACTCTCGTTTGGTTCTACATCATCGTAGTAGTGATACTTAAGTTTTGTTCTATCTGATGTTGGCTTGTTCCATCCTTTGGCGAATCCCCAAAGAGTAACTTTTTCGCATCGTTCTAAACCAAAAAGCAAACCGTAGAAACCGTTCGAAGCGGCGCCATCTTCCATGGTGTCCAAAACAAGCTGATGAAAGTCTCCATCGATGACATAGATATCACCATTGAAGCGCTTCTTAAAGTTTATGAACTTCTGCATGGTTTCCTCTACCGTGACGTGCTGTAGAAGTATCTCTTTTTTGCTTTCGTGAAACCCGAGGTGTTGCGTGTTCAAGAACCTGATAGTTGTTTTGCTCCCGACGTAGTCAGACAATCCATTCGTCGTAGGTCCTCCGTTGAAGCGAATCACTGCGTCTGCTTCATCTATGTACTTACCATACTTCTTTAACTTCAAAGACCCGCCGTTACCTACGATCGCGCACGATTTGTACTTTTGAAATCCTTTGAAGCGCGTATCGACGACTGGAAACTCGTGAAGAAGCTCTTTCGTGATCCGAGCGACTCGTTGCCAGCCTCGTCCGCGAGGAGGATCTGCTTTCGCCGCTTCTAAGTCACATCCCCGAGGAGGGCTATCTGAAAGACATTGCGACATGTACTTAGCGACTCGAATAGGCGAATTCCGTGCAAGTCTCGAATATTTTTGCTGCGTCATGATAAAGTCTCCGTTGAAGCCATCTTTGAACATGTTTCGAAACAATCGCGTTCTCTTTGGTCCTCCGGAACCGGAACCGCCACTTGAACTACTCCTAATGCTACTGCTACTGCTACTGCTGCTGCTACTAATTAAACTACTGCTTTCATCATCACCATTTGCAATGTCATCGGATGACCCTCGAGACACGGAGGAGCGTGAGAAGGAGTTTGATATTCTTTCTCTTTCGATGCCATTCTTCATATAGCTTGTCTCATCTTGATTTTCAAAGCGAACATCATGTGCCCCCGTGGTTGCTGAATGCTGCAGAGAAGAGGACGTCGATTTACGTGGAGTAATAAGAAACCCGACGAGAATGAAGAAACCGAAGAGGCACAGAAGACGGAAGCGCGTTCTTTTACCCGCGCGTTTCGCACTCGGCATTTTTACACCCTGAAGGGGGAAAGGAAGTGAGGAGAAAGAACAACGATTTTGTCTTGGAAATTTTGCGTGTGTTTACGTGTGTTTACGATTATATTTCACGCTGGTACACTATAAACAATTTATACTAGTCATTGAAAGGATAAAACATCGTCCTTTCTCTATCCTGCTGAATTTCTCTCGGGTGTAACATCTTACGAGAA
>Ga0209091_10002082_pt1 | contig 17145 bp, 20 predicted proteins | sample ArcticOcean_MG_C_6_FD_187438 | JGI IMG/M metagenome (GOLD analysis project Ga0209091, IMG submission 187438) | Marine microbial communities from western Arctic Ocean - ArcticOcean_MG_CB8_128 (SPAdes) (version 2) | ecosystem: Environmental > Aquatic > Marine > Oceanic | place: Arctic Ocean...
ATCTCATCAACAAGCTCTGGGTCTTCAACATTTTCTCTACAAAATGGACAATATATTATTTTATAAAATTTACTATCCATAGAATGATTAATCCTAAATTCCGATTCACATGATTCACAGACAATTAATTTCATTATTGTATTTCGCAGAACCCCGCCGCACAGGCAAGCTCCTGTGAACCAATCGTCGTATCTGTTTTTTCATACTCAGCTAATTTATTCCACTCCACTTCTTGGGGCATAATATCAACAAGAAATTCGTACTCTTCTTTTGTACAGTCTTGATACGGTGCTTGTTTATATGAATGCTCTGAAAATGGTAGGAAACTTACGCCACTCATGTAATCAAAGTTTTTCCATACCCACGCACCAACTTCAAACCATTCATCATCTTTCACTGAGATGGTGACTGAAGGTTTATGCTCACACCAATGCTTCTGATATGTCAACCATAACTCCAACTGTTCAATTGCAGACATATCTGTACGGAATATAGCACTCTGATCCACCTTATGGGGGAAAGAGAAAACAGCTGTATTACTAGGATTTGTAATGTCATCCTCAACAGGGAAACCGATCTCTGTCATCATCTGCGTTAGTGGGTCTTTCTTGTCTCCACGCACTGTACGGATGTAGTAAGGATTATGCCTTGCGTGGATACCAGATGCTGCATCAACCAACTGTGAGACTGTCCCAGAGGGTTTGACACACGTTGCAGCAACGCTTTGATTGATTCCTATCTTTTTTGCAAACTCTTCATTTGTCTTCACAGCTTCTTCTCGTAGAGAATCTAAGAGTTTTTCAAGATTACCTATTTTACCATTGGTATACTGACAGTCCATAATTCCAGTTAGAGATACACCAAGAAGACGTTCCTCTTCGCAATTCTTTTTCCATGAGGATGATACATACCTAAAGTTTACTAATGTAGCCTGAAATGTACCTAAAATTGCAGCAAGGCGTACCTTCTTTAAGAGAGACTCAGGCGTATCATATGCACGAACAACTACTTCAGATAGGTTACAAAACTGACGATTGCGTAGGATAATCTCAGAGCATGGATTCGTACCAAATTCAAAGTCCTTTACGTTCCTACGACCATTCTTTGATGCCATCTTAACAGCAGACTCACGATTAAAGATACCACGTTCCCCTGACTTGGAATCATAAAGGGCCTTCCATTCGCTCAAGAAAACTCCCATATCTGGTTTCTCTGTATAACAAGCAGAGTTATTTGCTAATGCACGTTGACCATCATTAATCCACCATTGACCTGACTTCGCATCACGCATACGGTCATCAGATAGATTTGAGAGACTAATCAATGCAGACCTACGAACACCACCAACAACTACAACCTCTGCAATTTTGCATACAATATCATGGCATTCTAGTGACGATAGTTTACGACCTGCTGCACGTTGAAATGTCGTAACGGAAAAGTTAAACAGAGCCTCTAGAGGTTCTGGACCTGATGCCCTTCCCCCAAAAGTCTTTAATGGAGTACCCGCTGGTCGTACCTTTGACATATCCCAACGAGGAATCTGACCAATATACAACAGACCAATAAGTTCTTTAAATGCCTTGGCCCAACCTAACTTAGAATCTGCAACTGTGATAGTAGTATCAGATTGGTAAAACTCATCTGCAATGCTAGGCAACTCTGATACATACTGACGCTCTACACTAAACCCTACACCAGTTCCATTCATAAGAACATACAGAATTTCATCGAAAGACTGTGGACGGTCAACTGCAACATAAGAACAATTATACCCAGCAATATTCTCACGCTTTAATGCTTCACCAGCAGTCATCAAGCAACGCATAGATGGCATGATTTTCTGAGAAAGAACAGCTTCTTCTAGTTCATCCCTCAGAGATTTAGTTAACTTAAATTCATGCGTATCATCTAAATGGTCTTTAAAGAAATCAAAATACCTTGCAACTGTTTCAACCCACGTTTCTCTACGTTCCTTATCAGGCAACCAACGGGAATACCGTGATAGGTGAATAAACTCTTGGTATGATGTGGGTAGATAATTATTAGGCATTTATTTTTCTCCATTCAGCAAACCTTAACCGTGCCGTTGCACCAGAAAAGGTATTATGTGTTATGATTTCTTGTATCTCTTCTTTAGAATACCCAGCGATAATCATATCGTTGATATCTTTACACCTCATATTATCAGGCCACAGGCATACGCTCTTTCCCTGATCAATCGTTTTTTCTATCTGTTTGTTAATCTCCTTATTTCTTGGTTCGTTATCATAGATAATTATTAAGTCACCTTCCATATTACTAAAGTCTGCTCCAGCAACTGCAATACAATTGTCTAGAAACAGACTATCCAATGGTCCTTCAACAACGTAGATGGGTTTACTCTTATCTACTCTGTCAAGACCAAAAATTTTATCTTTAGTATCATCTAACTTAATGGTGATATACTTAGGTTGCTCCTTACCGAAGGCTCTGCCCTGGTAAGCAAAAACTTCACCTTGTTCATCACGAAATGGAATAAGCAACCTTGGATGATCACCACCCAAGGAAGGAAACTTATTTGGAATTATCGAATTCGTGAACTTAAAGAATAACTCGCATAAATATAAGTCAGAAAGTGATCTTGTCGGTATAAGTCTTTTTTTAATGATAACGTGAGCTGGGTGGGTTGCAGGCAAGTCCCCGATAGATTGTAGACCTTTGAGAATACTTTTTTTACGAAACACTGGTACATTGAAATTAAACTCCGGCTGAGGGCTACTATGAGTAGTGACCCCCTTTTTATATCTTTCCATTATATAGTCTTTATAGGTTCTTGAGTCTAATGTCTTGAGTAAATTACCAAGAGAAGCTCCAATACCACAATTATGACATTTGAAAAATAGGTCATTCTTCTTACGGAACACAAACCCTCTTGCCTTCATGCGAGACTTCTGGGAGTCGCCACAGTAGGGGCAACGGAAGTTCCATAGATTATCGCCCTTCTTCTTGAACATCTGAAGCTGGGAACTGATAATGTTTAGGTATTTAGTATCTATATATGACATTTACAGATAGTAACATATCTGTAGGGAATAGTCAAGACAAATCGACAAACTTATGTAAAATAAATCCAACAACAATAGAACACCCAATGAGGACATGACGCCACTTCTCTAGGACACCTACCCTTGCAGCAAGTTCATCCTTAATCTTTTGTATTTCTTTGTTTTGTTCTTTGTGTTGCTGAGCAGCTGCAACCATTATCTCCTTGGTATTTGTGGTAATACGAGAATGGAGTTCATCTATTTTTATGGATAGTTCAGTTCTGCGAATTGCTAACCTCTGCTCGGATTCGGTAAGGGCTTCCTCTTGTCGAGAAATCTTCTCTTCATGCACGGCAAGCATACGATGAATAGAGTTGGAGACATCAGTTAGTTTTTCAATCGCAATATCCAAACGATCATGTATTTTTGCTTGGTCTTGCAACTCTTTTTTAAGGAGTTTAACCTCTGTCTCCAACCCTGCCATTATCAGTCCTCAGATTTCAACATAGTAATGATACCCAATACAATTGCTGCTATGGCAGCATACTTTGCAAACGGGCCGAGGAACAACACCACAAGACCAACAGCGATAAGTGCGCCGCCGTCCCATGAAGTACGCTCCATTACTCGATTTTTAATCCAGTTAAACATTATTTTTTCTCCTCTAGTTGTTTAATTCTAGCTTCTAGACTGTCGATTTTTACTGCGACATTTGGGTATTTTGTCTTCCAACTTATTTCATCAGCAAGAACCTTCAAACCCAATTTCCTAGATGCCCATGATGCAACATCATCAACCTTACGGTAGAACCACTTTCCCATCTTGGTTTCAGAGAACCAAGAATCTGCGGCACTACCAATAATGCTGGAGGCAATACTACTAATTAAAAATAACCACATATATCAACCCCAATCTGGGGGAGTACATCTTTTGCAACGACACGAATGGCAAACTTCTATCTCACCTCTTGGCAATAGATGTCTAATACTAGTATCACTCCCGGTGAAAGGTTTCATTAGTTTTTCACCGCAATGAGATTCGTAACCGCAATTCATGCAATTGGTGTCTGAAGATTCAGCTGACATTATCGCCATCTCTCGGAATGATTGACCAGCGGCCAAAGGCTACAACTGCATAATACGAGGCACTAATTTTCCAAGATGATACACTAGGATTAGCATCCTTCATTGCAAGCAAGAATACATTGTCTGAGGCTTTCTTTGCTTTTGCAACTACCTTCATATCAGGTGAAGGCTTTGCACGATACTGACGAATCCTTAGATAAAGAAGGTCGTGAATAATTGCTGCTCGTGCAATATCCCAAGGAGCAATAATATTCCAAATAATTTTAGGAGTAGATGCAAGATCAGTTTTAAACCCCTTCTTACATGTAATCCTATTACCGGGACATTTAACACCAACTCCTCCCAGAGCTTTGGTATCAATCTCATCATTTTGGTATGATAGAGCTCGTGACAATACCCATGTCTTAGGGGGTGAAAATTCTGCTTCTATCTTGTTATTGAACTTTCCCATTTTTCTCTTCCTTCTCTGGTGAAACTGATTCTTCATAATAAACAATAATTAATTTCTGCTGCTCTATGTAGCGCCTTAGTTCAGCAAAGTTTAGACTCAGGTTCTCATAATCCTTGACTGATAAAGCAATATACGAATCGCCACCATTCTTCTTAGCGTATTCCTTTGCAAATTCAACGTAGTTTACCTTTGAAACTACATAGATTTTTACATCATTTAGCTGGACTTGCTTCGGTCTTGCTACTATTGGAACTACTGTCTTAACAGTATTAGTTACTGTTACTACTTTTGGCTCCGGTATCAGACTGCACCCCCCTAGAAGGATTAGTGATGTCAGCAAGATCATCCCATAAACGATTGGTCGCATTTTGCATCTTCCTCTCTATCAAACCCGGCTTCTTATTTGCTAGATGTGTTAGGTTATGTTTCTGCAAAGTTGCACGGAGTTGATCACCGTAACCCTCTGCAATCTGTAATTTATTTTGTAGTTTACTATTTAGTTCTGCATTTTTAACAATATCATTTTGCAAAAGGGCTACGCTATCTTCACTGATTTGAACAGCAGTTTCAAGTTTAGCATTGTTTGCAGTTAACGTAGCAATACGCTCTTGAGTGTCCTTATAATACATATAGCCACCATAACCTACAACGCCCAATACACCCATAATTATTAGAAACAGATAAACTTTAATCATATTTTAATTTCTCCTGTTATAAATTCCCAGAATAATTAACTTAATCTATATACATGTTAAGTTCATATTTACTACCAGTATTGTATACTTGAATATGAACATTCTGTTTCTTGTTTGTAGCAAGGATATAACTATTAGTCTTGCCGTTGCTGGGTTTCCTTGGGCCACTAGCAACCTTACTGTCAATCTCTGAGGGGTCTACTGTCACGCCTTTGCTCTTTGCGAACTTGTATGCGTGTTGCATAGCGCTAGAGAAATCTTTGTGATAGATTTCATATCCAGTAGCAGACTTTGCTACACCAACAGAAGGCCTTAGTGAGGATTTCCGGCCAGACAAATCTGTTCCCAACTTACCCTTAATTTTTGTCATCTTTACTGCATTTACTGGTTGGATATCTACCATAGGTTCAGCTGTGTCATAAGCTTGACCATATGCAGCCTCTTTGACTTTTTCAATGAACTTACTCTTATTCTTCGATGCTTCTCTTGCAAGACGCCGTGCTTCTAGACGAGCTCGGTGTGTGCGATAGGATTTAGTACGAGCATCCATAACCTGACGGTCAATAAGAGTTTGTTTCTTTTTCTTGACTGCATCAGGAGGCATGGAAACATGCCCACTACCAGCATTGTTGGCGGGAGCATCTTCCCCTAATCCAGTATATGGTGATACCTCTATCCAACTTTTCATTTTATGTCCTCCAGACTAATGTAAATTTTCTCTTGCGTTTTAATATGAATGATAGGAAATATTTCAACCCCAAGAACCGTATCTATCGGAGCTTCATCATCATACGCAATAACTTTATCACCAGCCTTTGCCTGTAATTCTTCTTCTTCACTATTTAGGATATCATTAACCAGAACATACTCACCCTTGGGAAGCACCTCTCCAAATCCAATGACTTCTTCTGAAATTGTGTTGTCTATCTCATAACCCGATTCCTTGAGATACTTCATAAACTCCTTCTCAAACATATCAGGGTCATCAACAGATTCCTTGAATGTGTCTTTGAGTAGAAATAGGGCAGCAGCATAGGTTCCCAACTTAGTTCTAAGTCCAGGCACCTTGCCAAAAATCTTTTTAATGTTGAATACTAGTTTATGAAGAACTGTGTATGCAGACTTTTCCTCATCAGTTCTTAATAATGTGGGTTGCATACCACGGGAGACAGTTTTCTCCATAACTCTGGCACCATCTTTATCGATGATACCAAGCTTAAAAGCAGGCATCTTGTCAAATGGTGTTACAAGCAGCTTTATAAATCTGTATGTAACAAATAGGTCTATCGCTCTTCCCATTAGATTTTCCTTAATATTTCTAGAGCATTATCATCTAAACTAATTTCAGTTAGTTCATCTTCTCTAATCATATTTAGGAAAAGTAGAAACGACCTTAGAGTGCTGAGATATTCTTTTTGCGTCTTAAAAAGTAGAAGAGTGACACAGGCCTCATTCCCAAACAGGTTTCTTAAAATAATGATATGATTAAGAAGCAATCGTTCCTTCAATTCACCGCCTATCGTATATTTCTTTAGAAGTCGTTTAATGTACTTAAACCTCTTCATATCATCGTGAAATTCTTTTTCACCTTGACATTGAGGATTCTCGTAGTGTTTTATAGCATACATTACGAAATTTGTAGATGTTATTTGTTCATACATACTACTTAATAGAAGCAGTCAACCTACATGAATTGTCCTCTTGCATTGCATAATTTAGCACTAGTGAAAGTCCACCTTCTACTTGATGTGAGATACCATCATCAACTTCAAATTCATCATAAGGGGTATTTACACCTTTACCAAAACGACCACCAAAACTGGTCAAAGGTAATTCAAAGGAACCGCTTCCACCTTCCATCATAGGGACTTCATCAAAAGTAAGTCCAAGTTTACTAAGAGAGTTTCTCATTTGAGCAACAACCTGCTCTGGAATCATTGTGCCATCTTGTGTCTTGGTAGCAACTGTACCAACAAGTCTATTTAATGCAAGGCGAACAGCGGGGTCAGCATAATTTCCCGTTTGTTTATCCTGAGTAAGAGATGCAGCTGTAGTCATAAATGTTGCTTCATCTAATACAAAATTCTTAAATGTCTTCATTTTTTTCATCCTTCGTTTCTACATCACATGGGATAAAATCTCTAATTTGTTCTTCAAGAAATTTAGGTTCTTTCTTTTTGGTCAGAACATTAATAACAGGTTCTACAACCTTGCCCCAATTTACTTCTGATAAAACTTCAACCATTAAATTCCCCAATTAGATAAAATGGTGGGGGGGACAAGCCCCCCACACCACACAAGCGTAGTAAATACTACGAAAGTGTTGGACCTGTAGTCAACTCAACCGCAGTATTGGCAGAGTTAGCAATCCAATACCAAGCAGCACCTGTCCAGAGACACGTTGCACTATCGCCAATCGTATTAAACGTAGCAATATTACCTGCTCCGCCCGGAGTTGTTAGAGTAACAACAGGGGGGTTCGTCACTGTTTCTTTAGCAATGAACGTATGAATCTGACCAGTTACCGTACCGTCAGCAAGAGTAACAACACAAGCCGCATCTGCACCACCAAGAAGGTGAATACCCTTTGTAAGTGTAGCAGCACCAGAGACAATGATGTTTTCTACTGTGTTGGTTGCCAGAGGAACGGGATTAAGGTTCAAAAAGTTTGCAACAGAAATCTTCTTATTGATCGGTGTACCCGTTGGGTCATCGATAACGTGTAACAGATCAGCAGACGCAATTCCTGTGGAAAGGTCTGTGAGAGCTGTAATTTTCTTATCTGCCATTTTGGCTTCTCCTTATAAAAACCCACTTGATTGTGGGAATGTTACTGTAGATATTAATCCTCTTCTGGACTATTCTCTACATCACTGACAGTTGAATCCTCAACTGCCTCATCATTATCTAATTCTTTTGCGAAGGCATCGCACTGCTGAAATGCACCCATTAGTGCGTTCAGCAGTGCTTGGTCTTCAGCAATCTTCTTTTGCGTTTCGGCAATACGTCCCCGAACCGTTTCTATATCTTTCGCAATAACTTCTTTACGTTCATTAATCTTTTCAAGATCGATCATAATTTTCCTTTCAATTCTCAATTATGTATAGTTATTTATAACACTTATCAAGATGCAGCAACAGTAATTCCTGTCAATACATCAGCAGTACCACTACTTGATCCAGCCTGACTATACAGAGCAAGACCAGATGTAAAGTCTTCCAAGTCAATACCGTCATTTTCGTGAGCAGCAGTATCTTGAACGATACGATCTTCACCGTTATCACTATCTGGTGTACCCTGTTCAAGCAAGATATCACCACCAAGTGTCTCACCAACTCTGGCAATTCCAGTAACATCAGTACGAGTAGCAAACTCAGGACCAGCAATTCTGAGATCAATACTTTCTGCGTTGAGTTCTTCAGCACCATCTGTAGATGCAAGAAGAACGACATCATCTGCAATTGTAATCGGTTCACTAACTGTAACCAATATCTGAGAAGCAACCGCTGTAATGGTAAGAGTATTGTCTGTCGAAAGACCTGTACCACCATCAGCGTCTGTGATTGCAGCAGCATCGCCCGATGTGTCTTTAACTGTGATAACCTGTCCAACTGCGAGTGTTGCACCAGAGACAGTATTAATTGCCAACTGGTCTGATTGTGTTAATGCACCATTAACAGTTGCAACTGTTGCAGCACTACCATTAAGAATGATACGATCACCAAGTGTAGGTGTCGAAGCAGTTCCAGCTTCCTGACGAATTGCAAGAGAGGAACGGCCGTCCTCTTCATCAAGTGTTGCAGTACCATCAAAGACAATTGCTAGTTTATTAAATCCAATATAACCAGCTGCAGCATTTGTAGTTACTCGACCACGGAAGACCAATTGGTTGGTTCCCGAACCAGAGAAGTACTGAGCAGCAATTGTGCTGTCAGAAACCATGTCTGTGATACCCAAACGAGCCAACAGGATGTATGCCTTGTTAGTAACAGTCTGGTTATTTGTCCAAGCAGCAGATGTAATATCAACTGCCTCATCGAATGTTACTGTAAGATCGAATAGTCCAGCTGTAGCAACTGTCGCATCTGTCCAATCAAGACCGATAACAGAAGCGCTACCCATTGCTTCAGCAATATTCCTAACGCAAACCAGAACTTCTGGTTGTGCATCTGTGTTGTCGTTACCTGATGCAGCAAGACCGGGAGTCAAACCCCAACCACCCTTAACTGCGATAAGGTGTTCTCTTGCGCCTGTCGAACCAGCAGCATTACTATCTACTGGTAGAAATTTTGGCTTGTCGTCATCGGCTGTGGTTGTTCCCCATAGTCCCATTTTTATTCTCCTTTATTCTTCTGAGTAGGAGGCAGATGTTAATAACTCCTGCTTTATTCGCCCCAGAATCTATTATGTTCTATTTATATTATTTAAATCCTAGACGTTTCAATTCAGCAATGGTTTTACCAACTTCTGTGTGGTGAACGCCTATACCACCCTTAGATTCCCACTCAACAATATTCTTTTTAAAATCATCAATCAATACGTTTGGCTCTCCATTCGTAGTTGCAAATTTCTGTTTATCTTCTCGTTTAACTAGGTTAATATTACTACGTTTAATTTTAATATTATTTTTCAACCACTTTAACTTGCCTGGTCGTGAGTTATTATCACGTTCAGAATATGCAGATAGGATGTGTGGGTCATACTTCGAAATAAATGAGTACAATCTCTTTGCACCAGGCACCCAATCTAAATCTTCCCAGAAATCCTTAGTTTGTGTAATCTTATTCCATTGATCATTCTTATCTGTCGATACAAAAGAACCACCAATTGCCTTCTCTGCACCACCGATAAAGTCACAGAGGACTTGATCCATGTCACAATAGATTTCTGGGAGATCATTATTAGATGCCTCCATAAGTTCCAACAAATTCTTCATATTAACCAGTTTTAGGTTTAGTGTCTACTTTAGCAATCTTCCCGCCAGTCATTGTCTTTGAGCCTGAAACGGGTTTTAACTCGTCATCTTCCTCATCATACCCCTCTTTAGAGGTTTTGTCAAGAGCTTTCTCATCCAAACCCCAAACTTTTGCTAGAGCAGCCTTCATTGAAGAAATCTTGAAGTCACGAGCTTGTACCCACTCAGGGTCAGTCTCGCCAGGGGTAACATTCAGTGCATGGTCACGATATTCATTCGTGCCAATCTCATAAGATTCTTCAACTTCAACTGCTTCTTTGACTTCATATGTCTTACCAGAAACAACGAAAGTCTTTTCACCCTTGTCTTTGGCAGCCTTTAGTGCCATTCCAAATGCGTTACCTTCGTCTTTCATTGCCTTAGAAATTGCCTTACGCCGTTTGTGAAGGAACTCATCAGACGAATCTGTATCGCCATCGTTGTCAATATCTTTGTCCTTACGATCTTTGAACTTCTTTTTAACTGCTTTGGGTTGGACTGCATCCAAGCCGTCGCCGTCATCAGATTTGTCGTTCTTATTGGTTTCAGAAACCTTCTTTGCAGCCTCTGCCCACACACCTAGAATCGATGACTCAAGGGACTGTGTTTTTGTCTCCAAATATTTTTTACCCATTTTTATTCTCCTTGATTTTTCTGTTCATCCGTTCTAGGATAGATTCTTTCTGCTCACCGTAACCAGCCTTCAAAATCTTTAACATATCCTTATAGGATTTTGTAATCTGTGCTTGGAACTTCTCTTTGTCTGCTGGTTTCTTTAGTAAATTATGTTTCTGAGTAATTGCCTGTGCCACGGCAGCAGGAATTTTAACCTTCTTACCGTCACCAAACTCTACAGAAAAATTACCTCGTAGCGAAATAGATTTCCGTAACTGCATGATGATGTTCTTGGACGCACCCTTTACATCATCATCTGTTGCAGTATTATCTATATCAGCAGGATCAACCGACTTACCTTTACGCATGGCCTTCATTGCATCAGAACGAGCAGATGCTTCATCAAGGTCAACTTCTTCTTTCTTAGGAGCATCATGAGTGTAGCCCATCTTCTTCATTCTAAGATGGTCATCCATAGTGTCTGCCTTATAACCTTTACCAGTTTTGGGGTCATACATCATATGTGGTTTGAAATCGTCAGCTTCATCTAGGTCAACAGATTCTACATGCAATTTACCGTGACCAACTTTAACAAGAGCATTCCTGTCAACATTGCCCATATGTTGCACTTTCTTCAGTTTCTCAATTGCCTCTTTATCTACCTTACCATATTTCTTACCATATTTCTTCTTCATGGCAATTTCAACATCGCTTACTGTAAATTCATCAAGGTCAACTTCTTCCATACCAGCAGCACGATTTGATTTTCTGTTAGCATCATCCCGTTTTTTATCTTTTTTTGCTTGTTTCTTGTCAGCTGCATTTTTCTTATCTAATGCCATAACGTCCTTTAAAGATGCATGAGCAGTGCCTTTTTTCTTTTCATCAAGGTCAACTTCTTCATAACGTATTTTAGCCTTTTTAAGCATATTACCAATGGTCAATCCTTTCCACTTACCAATAGTGTTATTATCACCACCAACAAGATCAGGACCGTCTAGATAAATATCGTTATCTGTATCACCAAGACCACGCATTAAAGCTTCAAGACTGCCACCACCATCTGGCCCGACACCTTTAGGTGGGTTTCCACCTTGTTTTTTAATATCATTTATTCTGTCTGTAGTTAGACCATAATCAAAGTTAAAAGTTAATTTATCTCCTGATATCATTTTTGCAATGATTTTAGCAGTTTTTGGATCAATATTTTTTCCTGACCCACGAGCTCGGGTATAACCCGGCGTTGGTGCTTCATCAAGGTCAACGTCTTCTTTTAATTTAGGAAGATATTTTTTAACAAGAGCATCTCTCTTCATCTGGTCTGGACGTTCGATAGAACCCTTTTTCATATGTGCTTTATAAATTGCTACCATTTGGTCATATTCTTTTTTAGAACCAAATTTTCTTGCAAGTTCAACAGCATTTTCTGTATGCATATTTTGATCTTCATTACTATCAAAGTCTTTTTTAGTAAATTCATCAAGGTCAACTTCTTCCTCAATCGCTGGGTCATTTTCAGACTTAACCTGTTTCATTGCAAAATCTTGCAATTTCATCATACCACCCTTGGTGCCCTTGTTAATCATATCTGTCATCTTTTTCTTATTAGCAGGATTTACCTTATCAAGAATTTGCATGATTGCAGACGCAGTGAACATATCCATCTTTAGCTTACCGTCTTTCATTTTGACAGTTTGCGCTGCGCCAGCAGCTGCTTTACGCATTAGATCAATGTTATCCTCATTAATAGGATACATCTCTTCATTAATAGGATACATCTCTTGTAAGGCTTGACCCATAGTTTTCCTGTAATTTGACATGATTATGTTTCCTTTATTATATTCTATTTATAAGTTACCATGCTTTACATGACCAATATCTTGCCATCCATTTCGGGCCCGGATTCTCGCAATTGTGTCTAGCACGGAAAGATTTACGTCTTGCCGGGATACTCTTTTTAATTGTCATATTTGGATCACCAAAATTAACCTTTACGACATTACCCTTTTCATTCTTCACATAAACTTTAGACTTCTTTACATCACCCGCTGATGGTTTGTTGAGAGTAACCTTACGACCCTGATACTCAGATTCCTCTTCAACTTCGCCCCACTCATTCAATTCGTTCTCTTCTGGTACACAATTAGGGACTTCTTTATCACCCTTCTTTTTCATACCAACCTGTTTGTATCCATCCCAACAAGCTTCTTCTATCTGTTCTACCTGTTTTGCGAGGTCTTTGTCTGCCTTACCCCAAGTGCCACTACTTTTTGTTGTGAAGGAGTTAACCCTTGCAAATGCCCACTGTTGGGGTGTGGTGCCGGGACGATGACCTGTCTTCCATGCTGCCATTCCACGGTCATACACTTTCTTGAGAATAGAATATGGCATACCAGACTTCTCTGCCTTCTTTACCAAACCTTCAATCTTTTCGTCAAGTTCAACTTCCTCGACCTGTGTGTCCAGATAGTCAGACATATCATCCAAACGAGATACTGCCGTTGCAACCTTGTTTGTCCACCATGTAGGAAGACCATCATCATCACCAAGTTTGTTCAGTTCACCCTGCATCTTCTCTAAGGCTGACATTGCAATCTGGACTTTGTTTTTCATTGACGCAACATCAGTGTGTCCGTCCTCACTCAACATCTTATTTACGTTATCTAGGAAAGACTCATTCTTTGAAAGATATGCAGCAATTGCCATTTCCTTGCGTTTTTCTTTGGACTTACCCTTAAACTGTGGTGCATCTGACTTCTGGAAATCATCAATGTAATCTCCTTCAATGTAATCTCCTTGATCTGCGCCAGCAGGAAGTGCCTCACCATACATCTGTTTGAACTTCTTAGTGTGAGTAGATGGTTTGGTTTTTGCACTGTCGCCAGGGGCAGGACCAGACTTCTTTGCTTTAAAGTGTGCATCTCTCTTGTCTTTAGTAGACTTTGCCATGTCACCAGCATAATACTTCGCAGGCTGTGTACCCTTCTTATCATCAATATCTTTATCTTGTTTAACTTCCTGTATTCTGTTTACAAACGACTTGAATGATTCGTGATGTAATTCTGCCTTGAGTTCCTTGGGCAACTTTCCGTCATCAACCAACTTGTTGATGTACTTTACCAGTGATCTACCATTAATACCATTATACTTCAGAGCTACATCAGCTGCCCACGCTGATGGATGTTTTCTATGTTCTGGGTCTTTCATACCAGCAGCAAACTCTTTTGCGATTTTATCCCAAGATTTAGAATGATTAATCTGACTCATCTTTGCCATCACATCATTATACCATTTTTCGTCAAGTTCTGGTTTCTCACGCAATCGTGGTTCTCTACGATTATCGGATGGGTCTTCATTGCGTAGGTTATCAGGGGAGTTGTTCAGAGGGTCATTGTCCTTGTGTCCTACGTCCATACCCCTAACTGCCTTGTCACCCATTGCTCTACGAGCCTTGTTCCTTGAAGAACGACGAGCAATCTGTTCTGGTGTTCCTTGGTAGTTCGCATATTCCTTGGCGTAGTTACGCTCATCAAGTTCAACTTCTTCTTTAAATTCTTTGCGTCCAAGTTTTTTGTTCATTAATTTGACAGCATCAGAATAAGATAAATCTTTGGCGACTTGGGCCCATGAATTTCTAATACCACCTTTAACTTTTCCATCATAATTCTGCGACAATTTCCAAACAAAATATCCACCCTTTTCTTTTGGTTGTCCATCTAGTTTTTTTCTTCTACCAAAAGCAAATGTAGATTTACCAGATTTATTTTTTCTTGCAGTCTTTTTATATACAGAAGCGTCTTCATCAAGTTCAACTTCTTCAGACTTCAATGCAAAGATTTGTCCTGTAGGTCCACTCATTTGATTTACACCAACAATCTCATGCAACCAGGCCTTATGAACCTTACCGTCCTCTGATACGAATGAGAGATAGTTTGTTCCCTTACGAACAACCTCACCACTAACACCATTTGCCTCTACAGACTCACCAACATTCCAGATTTTTCCTGTGAGGTATGCATCACGCAATGAATCATAGTCATCACCCATTTCACGCTCTTCACGAATACCCATTGCCTTACGAACTTCAAAATAGAGTTTCTTCTTGTCTGCATCTCTCAACGTAGCAGGAATACCTGTCTTGAAGGAATCAAAGTCACCCTTTTCAGCAGCATCTCTCATCTTGGATGCAGACATACCCGAAACACCTTCTGCGTCTGGGTCACGCTCTCCCGCACTGATAACTTTTACAGAATCAAACTTGAAGAGTTGCTTACCTTTCTTATCAGGTGCATCATTGTATCTCTGTAGAAGTGTATCAAATTCTTTGAGTCGGTCAGACCCCACAACCATAATTAGGTTCTTGTATCCACCCTTGTAGAGTTTCTCAGCAATCAAAACAGCATTCTTAGCGTTATTGTCTGCAATGATGTTTTTCTTATACTTGGGAAACATCTTCCTCATCCACGCAATCTTCTTGGGGTGCGGGAGAGGGTCTTTAGGGCCGGTGGTGTGAGAGGGGTATATGAAGAATGGATTGCTTCCAGCAACAGAAGCAACCTTCTCAATCAACTTCTCGTGACCAGTAGTAGGTGGATTGAATCTTCCGAATCCAAATACAACAGTTTCTTTAGCCTCTGTGAGCTCTTTAAAACTACGCATCATCGTCCTTCCTTCCGAATCCAAATACAACAGTTTCTTTAGCCTCTGTGAGCTCTTTAAAACTACGCATCATCGTCCTTCCTCATAGCATCCCTAGCTTTTGCAATTCTTTCCGGCTCAAGAGCTTTAAGTTTCATTGCCGCCTTTTGAGAAAACTTAGCTATCTTCGCACCATATTTCTGCATAATTTGCTGGTCAATATATACCCGTCTTTGAACTGGTTGATTAGCATAATCAGGATAGAACTTATCTCTGTATCCCTGTATCAACTTCTTACGAGCAATCATTAATAGTTTAGCAGGGTCACGCATTTTAAGTGCAGCCCGTTTCTTCTTCATTTGGAAGGAACCTAATTTTTGGAGTTTTGCCATACGTCTGCCCAGTTTCTTACGTTGAGAAACAGAAGCAGCTTCGTATAATTCTTGAAAAGTTTTCATTTGTCCCAACTTTTTATAGCAGTGAAGTTATTGAAACTAAATTCCATTCTATCTACAAGTTTCACAGCGTTTCCACTAACTCTGTCAATAGCAACATAACCCTCTGGATTAGTCACCTTAAATCCATTTTTAGTCTTTACAAATGTATCGGTCAAACCCTTTACACTATTTAGTTTCTTAACGATTTGCATCTTCGCATCAACCAATAGGTTCTGGAAGGTAATAATCTGTATTAGATTTTGAGTGTGTTTTTTTATTTCACGACCATACTCTTTCTGCATGTCGGTGTATTTCTTCTTACCAGCTGGAGATTTAGCCTTGTCAATCTGGTCTTGGATTTTCATCTGAACCCACTTCTCATAACCCTTGGCATGTGCGCCGGGGTTACTAATTATTTCACCCGCACGAACCTTTGAGTTGTTGTAGGTTTTGAGAGATGCACCAGCAATAGAACCTGTCATGCCGTTCTGTACTGTGAGAAACTTACGCAACCCATTAGCATTGATTTTCTGAAAGGTTTTACCAACTTGTGATAGTACGCCAGTGATTTTCTCTGTCTCAGTAGTAGTGAATGTTGCCTTACCAGACACATCTTTGTACGTTGCATCGTCCATCCACACACTAGAAGGTTTCTTTAAACCACTAATATCTGCACCAAATGATGCTTTCATTCCCTGTAGAGTGTCACCTGTGTATGTGGTGTGCCAGACAATACCAACCTTTGCTTTCTTGATGACCTTACCTAATACGCTATCAACAGGAATTGCGTAGACGATGGTATTTGGTTGGAAGGTTATGTAGGAAACACCATCAATCTTTGTTGTCTCTGTGTCATCAGTAAACATAAGATCACCTTGAAGAACACCTTTGATACCCAACTTTGAAAACTCTGCCAGTGCCACCTTGAACTTTGCGTTCAGTGTTCCAGACAGGTCATCATCAATTTCCTGTGCGGTCTTGTAAAATTTGGGCTTGCCGGTATTAAAGACGCTCTTTTTTGCCACAAAAAAGTCACCTGTCTCTGGTTCAACACCCGCAAAGAGCGCCGGAGCACCGTCCCACTTAATCGTCATGTTTACACTAGAACGTGCGGAACCAGAAAGCATATCTCGTAGAGAACGTAGGAAGTTAAGTGCAGCTCTACCACCATCAACACCATAGTTGAGGATTTCATCCTCCAGATGTTCTAGGTGAAGGTTCTTACCGCCCTTGTCTTCTAGGAG
>Ga0209091_10002083_pt1 | contig 17135 bp, 9 predicted proteins | sample ArcticOcean_MG_C_6_FD_187438 | JGI IMG/M metagenome (GOLD analysis project Ga0209091, IMG submission 187438) | Marine microbial communities from western Arctic Ocean - ArcticOcean_MG_CB8_128 (SPAdes) (version 2) | ecosystem: Environmental > Aquatic > Marine > Oceanic | place: Arctic Ocean...
GAAAACAAGGGCATCGCTATTTTTCAAAAACTTTCCTCTATAAGGATAATGCCCGCAAATGGGCGCATACAATAGAATATGAAATGGATCAAGGACGTCACCTACTCAGTGATGGACGTGATCTTACTCTTTATTTTCTATTTGTACGCTATTTGAAAGACATAACGATTTTAAAAAAATCCAGGATAAAAGAGACACAATGTTTACAAAGATTAATGAAGGAAAATATATGTGAAACACCTTTGTATAAGATCACTATGGATGATATTCAGGCCTATAAAAAGAGGCGCTCCAATAGTCCTATTGCGCTTCGTAATGAAATTATCCTTATTCGCCATTGCCTTAAAATAGCTCGGTCCGAATGGGGGCTAGATTTTCCAACTGTAGGATGGGAAGTCACATCCTTACCTAAAAAATCTACCTCAAGAAAGAGACGAGTTTCTGATGAAGAGTATAAGGCTCTTTATGAGACCTCAAAGACACTGCGCCAACATTATATATGGCCTGCTGTCTCTCTAGCTATTGAAACAGGTATGCGCCGAGGAGAATTATTAAAATTAGAATGGAAGAATATTAACTTAAAGGATCAAACAGCTCTTCTTGAAGATACAAAAAATGGAAGTGATAGATATATTCCCTTAAGCCCTTTGGCTTGTCAGTTACTATCATCACTTCCCAACACTTCTGAAAGAGTTTTTACAGTGAGTGAGAATGCCCTTCGTTTAACTTGGGAGAGATTACGTAAAAAAGCTCATGTCTATGATTTACGCTTTCATGATCTTCGTCACGAAGCTTTATCGCGCTTTACGGAAAAAGGTTTTAGTCCCTTTGAGGTAGCAGAAATAAGCGGTCATAAACATTTAAATCAGCTTCGAGCTTATACTCATTTGAATATAAGAAATTTTGTGTCTAAGCTATAAATATAGAGGAAAAATTTATGAATATATCATCATTAATATGGAATGCAGCAGATGATGAGTTACGTAATGTATTTAAACCACACGAGTATGGCTCTGTTATCTTACCTTTTACAGTCTTGAGAAGGTTAGATTGTATTTATCAACCTTATAAAGAGCAAACTCAGAATATAATTAATGATTATAAAGATAAATTAACAGATGATAAATTATCTACTCTTATAAAAAGCGAAATTAATTTAGATTATTTCAATAAATCAAAATTTGATTTAATAGGCCTCAAAAGTGATCCTCAGAATATTTATATAAATTTTAAAAATTATCTTTCCGGATTTTCTGAAAATGTAAATGATATTATGGTTAACTTTGAAATTGAAAAATTTTCTGAAAAACTAAATAAAAATAATATTTTATACAATCTTATAAGTAAGTTTACTGAAGTGGACTTACATCCGTCCAAAGTATCAAATCATCAAATGGGGACAATTTATGAGGAGCTGTTAAGAAGGTTTTCTGAGATGTCCAATGAGGAAAGTGGAGACCATTATACTCCAAGAGATATTGTAGAATTATTAGCCGCACTAGTTTTTGAGGGGGATAAGGATAATTTACAAGGAACAGGAAAAATAAGATCCATATATGATTGTTGTTGTGGAACAGGTGGAATGCTAACTGTTGGAAAAAAGTGGGTGTTAGATAAAATAAATCCCAATCTTAAAATCAATCTTTATGGTCAAGAGATAAATGATAGTACTTATGCAATTTGTAAATCTGATTTTCTAATTACAGGAGAGAATCCTGAGAATATTAAGGGCCCTAGTTTATCCTCTTTATCTCAAGATCAGTATGAGGATAAGTATTTTGACTATATGTTAGTTAATCCACCATTTGGAGTAAGTTGGAAGTCAGATAAGGCTCAGGTTGATAATGAAAAAACAAATCCCAATGGAAGGTTTTTTGCCGGAACTCCAAGATCATCTGATGGTCAATTATTGTTTCTTCAGCATCTTATTTCAAAAATGGAACCAACTGGTTCAAGGATAGGAATTGTTTTTAATGGATCGCCTTCATTTACTGGTGATGCAGGTAGTGGTGAGAGTGAAATTAGAAAATGGATCATAGAAAATGATTGGCTTGAAACCATAGTTCAATTACCTGACAGAATGTTTTTTAATACTGGTATAACGACTTATTTATGGATTCTTACCAATAAAAAAAGTTCAGAAAGAGAAGGAAAAATTCAACTTATAAATGCTTCAAGTTATTTTAAATCAATGAGAAAAAACCTTGGCGATAAAGGAAAAGAAATATCAAAAGAAAACCAACAAGAAATAGTTAAGGCATATCTTAATTTTGAAGAAAATGAGATTAGCCAGATTCATAAAAATACGTTCTTTGGATATACTAAAGTTATTGTTGATCAGCCGTTAATTGAGGATAGAGAAATTATAATTAAAAAAGATGGCAATCCAAAACCAGATACTTCAAAGCGAGATAGCGAGAGAATTCCATTATCTGATAGTATTGATGAATATTATGATAGAGAAGTTCAACCCCATATACCAGACTCATGGATGGATCGTTCTAAAGATAAAATTGGGTATGAAATCAACTTCACGAAATATTTTTACAAGTTTACTCCACTTAGGAGTCCAGAAGATATCTTTCAAGATCTAAAGTCACTTGAGCAAGAAATTAATCAGTTGTCACTAGGAGTAACTGATGAGTAGTCTTAAAGAGTATCAGGAAGTTGACTCATATTGGTATGACCAGGTTCCCTCTTACTGGGGAAAAACCAAAAACAAATATGTGTTTTGTCAAAATAAACATGTTGTTGGAGAGAATTGGGAGAAGCTCACACTTCTTACAATGGGTAAGTCAGGTGTAAAACCTCGTGACATGGATGGTGGGGGTAAGTTTCCAGCAAGTTTTGAAACCTATCAAACTGTAGAACCAAATCAGTTAATTTTTTGTCTTTTTGATTTAGACGAAACACCCAGAACGATAGGAATGTCAAATCACTATGGAATGATAACATCAGCATATGACGTATTCTCAACCACTGAAGGTAATGACCCACAGTTTTGGACATACTTTTATCAGATGATTGATGATCATAAAGGTCTACGTCCGTTTTACACAGGACTGCGAAAGGTCGTTAGGTCTGACACATTTATGGGTATCGAGGTATTTTCACCTCCTCTTGAAGAACAAAAACTCATCTCCCGTTATCTCGACAAGAAGACCGAACAAATCGACTCCTTGATCAAGAAGATTCAGAAGAAGATCGAACTCCTCAAAGAACAACGAACCTCATTGATCAATCAGTATGTCACCAAGGGTCTCGATCCGAATGTGGAGATGAAGGACAGTGGTGTTGAGTGGATTGGGGAGATACCGAGTCATTGGGATTGCAAGAAACTCAAATACATCTCCAAGATTACGTATGGAATCTCTCCACAAGAGACCACTTACAACGATGAAGGGATTGGGACCGTCCTCATAAATGGTCCGGTTGAGTACTCCATCACGGACTTTGGATATACAAGGTCTATCAAATGGACAACAGATCCGAAAAATATAGTTCCCAAGGGATCACTATTGTTCTGTGTTAGGGGTTCTACGACTGGACGTATGAATATCTGTCATCAGGATGTTTCGATAGGTAGAGGGGTGTGTTCGATTGAGTCGAAACTGGATCAAGACTTCACCGTTTTTTCTATGATGATCGTCCGTATCTATATTCAGGATCAGATATCCGGTTCGACGTTCCCGTCTGTTGTAAAAGAGGACGTTGATAACTTTGTCTTACCTTGTCCCCCAATTGAGGAACAACGATTAATATCTAAATGCATCACGGATGAGGTCGAGGGGATCGACAAACTGATTAACCTACACTCGAAAAAGAATGACACTCTTAGGGAGTACCGTCAGTCCCTCATTTCTTCTGTCGTAACCGGTAAGGTTCGTGTAACGGAGAATAAGATATGAATGAGATAGGTCAGCATCCAAATGAACCAAGATTTGAAGATCAGATTGAAGTACATCTGAATTCCATTGGATTTAATTCAATAAAATATGAGGAATATGATAAAGATTTTTGTTTATTACCTGAGGAATTCCTCTCCTTTATTAAAGAGTCACAACCTGAAGAATATCAAAAATTAACAGATCAATTTGGAGAAAGTACTGATCAAAATATACTAAAAAAATTAACTAACAATATTGATAAATATGGATTAATTGATACTTTGAGAAGTCCTTTTTCCAGTCGTGGTGTTCATCTAAAAACTTTTATTAAACAACCTAAGAGCAAACTGAATGAAGACCATGTTAATTTATATAAAACAAATAGATTTGTAATTGTAAGGCAGCTCCATTTTTCACCAAAAACAGAACAATCTGTTGATATTGGTATTTTCTTAAATGGCATTCCTCTTCTAACTATTGAGTTAAAAAATAATTCTACAGGTCAGAATATTAAGAATGCAGAAAAACAATACAGAGATGACAGAGATCCAAAAGAAAAATTATTTAAATTTAATAGATGCTTAGTTCATTTTGCTTTGGATGATGATAGGGTTTCAATGACTACGAAATTGAATAGATTAAAGACTCGCTTTCTTCCTTATAATAAAGATATCAATAACCCTATAGTTGATGGTTATAAAAGCGAATATCTATGGAAAGAAATATTAACCTCAGAGTCATTAATAGATATCATTGAAAATTTCGTTCATATTGCTGAAGAAGAAGAAAAAATATTTAATGATAAGACGCAAAAATTAGAAACAAAGAAATCAAAAACATTAATTTTCCCAAGATATCATCAGCTAGATGTTATCAGAAAACTCAGAAATCAAATTAAATTAGATGGTGTTGGTAGTAATTATTTAATCCAGCATACGACAGGATCTGGAAAATCTTATGAAATTGGTTGGCTATCTCACACCTTAACTTCGCTTTATCAAAAGGGTGAAGATCTGCATAGAATTTTTGATATGATTATCGTCATTACTGATAGAAAAGTTTTGGATAAGCAGCTTCAAAATACAATTCAATCCCTTGAGCAAACAAAAGGAGTTGTAAAACCAGTTGATACTAACTCTGACCAGCTCAAAAAATATCTTGAAGCTGGCAATGATATTATAATTACAACCATTCAAAAATTTCCATTTATTTCCAATACGATATCATCCTTAGGCGATAAAAAATTTGCTGTTATAATTGATGAGGTTCATTCCTCTCAAAGTGGTGAAAGGTCAAAGAACCTAAAGAAATCGCTATCTAAAGTTGAATCTGATTCAGAAGAAGAGAAAAATTTACAAGATTTAATAAATGATGAAATTAAAAGTAGGGGTAAACAAAATCATATTTCTTTTTTTGGATTTTCTGGAACTCCTAAGGCTAAAACATTAGAGCTTTTTGGAACCAAAGACAAAGAAGGAAAGTTTTATCCCTTTCATACTTATAGTATGCGTCAATCAATATATGAGGGATTTACTTTGGATGTTCTTCAAAATTATACAACCTATAAGAGGTATTTTAAGGTTAAAGAGAAAGCAAAGGACGATATAGAGGTTCCTTCCTCAAAAGGAAAAAAAGAGTTAATAAAATTTGTGGACGCCCATCCAGAGACAATTCAACAAAAAGTAGCAATAATTTTGGATCATTTTATAAAAAAAGGATCAAGAGAAATCCAAGGAAAAAGCAGAGGAATGATTATTGTAAAATCAAGATTGGATTGCGTAAAGTATTTTAATGAAGTTAACAAACAACTAGAAGATCAAGGAAAATCATACAGAGCTCTATGCGCATTCAGCTCTTCCGTTATAAGCAAAAGAGACAATATTTTTGATGAAACAGAGACCTTATTAAATAGAAAGATAGGACATGAAGGTGATATACCCGATGGCTTAAAAAATCCTAATTTTAGATTGCTTATTGTTTCTAATAAGTTCCAAACAGGTTTTAACGAGCCTTTAGTTCAGTCAATGTATGTTGATAAAAAATTAGGGGGTGTTCAATGCGTTCAAACTCTCTCAAGGTTAAACAGAGTTTGTCAGGGAAAAGATAAAACTTTTGTTCTTGATTTTAATAATGAATTTGAAGAGGTGATAGATTCTTTTCAAAGATATTACGAAACAACTTTACTTACTGGTGAAACTGACCCCGATCAGCTTTATGAATTTCAAAAAGAAATTCAATCATTCAATATTTTTAATACCAATGATGTTGATCAGTTTTGTGAGATCTTTTTTTCCAAGGATAGAGAAGATGGTAAACTTCAGCCATTATTAAATAAAGCAGTAGATACCTATAAAAAGATTGATGAAGAAGACCAGGATGAATTTAAAGCCCTAATTCAATCTTTTATGAGGCTTTATAGTTATGTTTCGCAAATTATGACTTTTGCAGATCCTGAAATTGAAAAACTATTTATTTTTTTACGATATCTAAACAAAAAATTACCAAAAAAATCTAATGAAAGGCTAGATATTTCTGATTCCATTGATCTTGAATCTTTACGAATACAAAAAGACTATGAAGGTGATGGGGAATTAGATGAAGGAGATACAGGGGAGCTAGACCCAGATGATTTTATTGTAAAACCTTATATTGAAGATCCCGATGAATTATTGTCAGAGCTAGTTAAGGCTATGAATGATAAACATGGAAGTACTTTAACCGATGATGATCGAGTCAGCATGAATATCCTTTATACTAAAATTTCCGACAATGAAGAATTAAGAGAAGTTATGAGAAGTGATAGTTCTGAGGCAAATAAGAAACAATTTTTTAAAGAAACTTTAAATGAAGTTAAAATAGGTTTTGTAAAGGATAAATTAGATTTTTATAAAAAAATAACAGATGATCCAATTTTAGAAAAATCTCTTCTTAATGGTTTATACAAAAACTATCTGGTTGAGCAATCTATAGTTAAAGATAATTAACTTAATAAAACTACTAAATGGTAAATAGTATATTAAAAATTCTAGTCGTTTTTCTTATAGTATTCTCTGTCTTTCTTGGTAATGAAATGCCTATTGAAAATATTGCCTCTAAAAGTATTTCTGAAATCGTTCCAAAGAAATATCTTTATAGTGATACGGATCAACAACAAACTCTTCGCAATAAACGCTACCTAGATTTTGTAAGATTAATGTATCGTTTTGCTAAATATAAAGAGCATCCTTTTCCTGAAGCCGTGGCAGTTCAAGCAAGTTATGAATCGCGCTACGGTGCCTCAGACATAGCCCGTAATGCAAATAATATCTTTGGTATAAAGGCTCGTAAAAACAGAAATGGAGTTTATGGCCCTAATATTTACAGAGCTATAACAAAAGAAGAAACAAGAGATGGTAGGGAGGAGTATCTCTATCAAAACTTTGAAGCCTTTGAGAATCTAGAAGAGAATTGGATGGCTTATATGCGTGTTATTAATAGAGATCGCTATATACGAAATGGACTAAGAGAAGCAAAAACCAATAAAGAATATATTACCGCATTAAAGAAAGGTGGGTATGCTACAGAGGATGATTATATTAATCACTTAGCTCTTATTATTGATAGATATAAAAAATTAGGCCTTTTTAAATAGCAGAGGGATTAAGAGAAGTTTAATAAACATTCTATCCAAACCTTTTTTTTTGAATTACTATAATTATAATGACAGAAAAATTAACTTTACAACAAATTAAACCTCTCCTATTTGGTGCGTTTGAAATGATGAGGGGAGAAGTTCAATCTTCTGATTATAAAACAGTTATCTTTATTATTTTTTTTCTCAAGCGTATTTCAGATGAATTTGATGAAGAGAAAGAACGGCTTGTTAATCATTATTTATCATTAGGGAAGTCCCAATCAGATGCGGAAAGACTGGCATGTGATGAGAGTAATTATAATAAAAGCCTTTTTGTTCCGGAGTGTTCAAGGTGGTTAAAACTTTTAGATTTAAAGTATGATATTGCTTCAAAGCTTAACAAGGCAATTAAAGAAATTGAAAAACATAATCATTCATTGGAAGGTGTTTTTAGTGTATTAGAAATTCAAAAATTAACTGATAAAAATATCCGGCATCTTCTCTTATATTTTTCAAAATACCGATTTCGTAATCAAGACTTTGAATCTCCAGACTTAATAGGGACAACATTTGAGCACTTTATTCAAGAGGCTGCAGAATTTGAAGGTAAGCTTGGGGGTGAGTATGCCACTCCAATTGAATTATCTCGGCTAATGGTTTCACTTCTAAAACCAACTTCCGATATGACTATCTACGATCCTACCTCAGGAATGGGAGGAATTTTAACCCAAGCCCGAAAATATCTTCTTGAAAAAGGTTATAAAATAAATAAAAACTCATTTTATGGACAAGAGTTGAATGATAGTTCATGGGCGATGTCTAAAATAAATATGGTAATGCACGGAGTCCTTGATGCAGATATCCGCAATGGTGACACTTTAATAAATCCTCAGCATATCTCTAATGGCAAATTAATGTCTTTTGATCGGGTTATTGCAAGTCCTCCGTTTTCTCTTCAATACTGGAAAGAGCAGGTTGATAATGATCCATATGGACGGTATCCATATGGAACACCGCCAAAAACATCAGCAGACTTTGCCTTTATTCAGCACATGATTGCATCTCTTAATTCTCAAGGAAAGATGGCTGTTGTAGTTAACCAAGGTGTATTATTTAGAAGTTCGGCTAGTGAGAAGAATATTCGTAAGGGTATTATTGAGGATGATTTAATTGAAGCAATTATTGAACTACCATCCTCATTGTTCTTCAGTACATCAATTCCATCAATTATTATAATAATCAATAAAAATAAAGGCCGTGAAAGAAAAAATAAAATTTTATTTATAGGTGCAGAAGAAGAATACGAAAACACACTCTTTAGAAATAAACTCAGAGAGTCTGACATTGAAAAAATTGTATCAATTTATGAAAACTTAAAAAAAGATGATATTCCGTCTGAATATATAACTTTAGATCAAATAAAAAATAATGATTTTAATTTTAGTTCAATTATTAAAGAAATTAAATGGATCCATAAAATTTCTCTTATTGATGGTAATTTCAAAAAATTTAAACTTTATAATCTCTCTGATATTTCTAAAGATATTAAAAAATTAAAACCAATTCTTGAGGGTAATAATTCTGATAATGATATATTTATTCCATCTGTGGGTAAGAGTGAAGTCGTTGCGACAAGAGAGGAAACTAAATTAAAAGATCATAATTTATTCAGAGTATCGTTAAATGATACTATTGTCCGTTCTAAATACTTAACTATTTTTTTTAAATCTAAAGTCGGAAGACTATGTATAGAAAGTAGACTTTCTCAAGGAACTATAGCTCACTTAAATCTTTCAAGTATTGGACTTATTAAAGTATATGTCCCAAGTTTATTGGAGCAGGATAAAATAATTAGCGCTTGTGATAAGCTAGCTCTAATAAAAACAAGAATTGATAATATAGAAAAAAAGGTAAGATTAAATCCTTTTGAAAAAAACATAGAAAAAATTTTAGACAATATTTTGTCTCCAATAAATAATTTGAATTCAGAGGTCTCCCCTCTTCTTTGTGAAGAAAGTATTACACATGAATTTAAAGCATCCTTGAGAAAGCCTCTACCAGACTACCCTGAGCTTTCTGTTGATGAAAAAGGTCAGAAGCGATACCAAATTAGAAAAGAATCTTTTAAATCTAAAAAAGAAATTCATACTTACTTTGAAGATATTGTATTAAAAACTGTTGCATCTTTTATGAATACAAGAGGAGGTACTCTAGTAATTGGCATACATGAATACGGAAATAAAAAGGAAGTGGTTGGAATAGATAGAGAAGAGTTTGATAGTATGGATCACTACAATAGACATTTGGTTCAACTATTAAACAATGCATTTAATAAAGTTAAGGTTAGTATGTATATAGACATCACAATAGAAGAGCTAAAAGGAAAACAAGTATGTGTGGTTAAATGTAAAAAATCTGAAGATGATATTATTTACCTTAAAGATAATGTTTTTGTAAGAACTGGACCGAGAGTAGATAAACTTTCTACAGAAGAGGTTGTTGAGTTGTATAAAGAAAAGTCTGTAAAATAATGAAAAAACAAATAGTTTATATTTTAACCAATGAATCTATGTTGGGTTACGTTAAAATTGGAAAAACAACTAATTTAGAGAAGCGTCTCAAGGACTTAGACAACACTTCAACACCTCTTCCTTTTGAATGTGTCTATGCCGCTGAGGTTGATGATATGGATACTATTGAAAAACTCTTACATGATACTTTTGCCGATCATCGCGTAAGGAAGAGAAGAGAGTTTTTTGAAGTTGATCCCAATAGGATTATTTCTGCCTTGCAATTAGCTCCTCATAAAAATGTAACCCCAAAAGAAGATCTTTTTGAAGAAGAGGAGGATATAGAAGCGGTTAAAAGAACAAAAAATATTCGTTCTAGGTTTAATTTTGGAATGGTTAATGTTGCCATTGGAACTATTTTAACTTTTTCTAAAGACAGAGATATAACTTGTAAAATTGTTGATAATAAAAGTGTTGAGTTTGAAGGCGATATTCATTCTTTATCTTCATCTGCAAGAGTTATTATAAATCGTATGGGCTATAATTGGAGCCAAGTCCAAGGCCCCGTATACTGGATGTTTGAAAACGAGTCATTGCAAGAAAGAAGATTGCGAATGGAACATGAAGGTTAAGTGTAATTAGGTAATTGATTTTTAATGAAGAGGTAGGAATAAATTTTTAAAATTGTAGTCGTTTTTCTTATAGTGCTTTCGGTCTTTCTTGGTAAAGAAATGCCTATTGAAAATATAGCTTCTAAAAGTATTACTGAAATAGTTCCAGTGAAATACCTCTACAATGATACGGATCAACAACAAACTCTTCGCAATAAACGCTACTTAGATTTTGTAAGATTAATGTATCGCTTTGCTAAATATAAAGAGCACCCCTTTCCTGAAGCTGTGGCTTCTCAAGCAAGTTATGAATCACGCTACGGTGCCTCAGACATAGCCCGCAATGCCAATAATATCTTTGGTATAAAGGCTCGTAAAAATACAAAGGGAGTGTATGGCTCTAATGTTTACAGAGCTATAACAAAAGAAGAGACAAAGGACGGTAGGGAGGACTATCTTTATCAAAACTTTGAAGCCTTTGAGAATCTGGAAGAGAATTGGATAGCTTATATAGGTGTCATTAATAGAGATCGTTATATACGAAAAGGTCTAAGAGAAGCAAAGACTAATAAAGAATATATTACTGCATTAAAGAAAGGTGGTTATGCTACAGAGGATGATTATATTAATCATTTAATCCTTATTATTAAGAGATATAAAGAGTTAGGATTATTCCAATAATAGAGTGTTATAGAGAAGTAAGTCTATAAAGGTAGTGAATAGAGAAGAGATAAATCTAAGGGGAAGTAAACCTTATAGAATCATATAAAGTAATGGGTAATCACTTGCTGGGGTACTTAGTGTATACTTAGTAGGTAATAGATATACTATATATATATGGCCCCCGGGGGGGCGGTGTAGCCATTGTAATGGTGAAGTTTCAATTTGTCAAATTACAAACCCCTAAAATGGCTGTTAACCAGTATTAGAGGCGGAATTATGCCAAAAAAATATTTTCTAAATTTCGTGTTTTTAAGCGCTTTATTCATGTTTTGTTCTCAACATTTACATGCCGAAAATAAAGAATGGAATATTTATAAGAATTTTGACTATTGGAAGTATCCAACCATTGCTATTACTCGCAATACATCACTGGAAAGACATCGTGTAAGAACAGAAATTACGTGTCACGGAAGTTATTTGGGTATTAAATTAATACACTCTTTCCCTAATGACTTCATGACGATTCCTAACCGAGCTATAGTTATGGAATTAAATGGGAAAAAATATAATTTTTACGGTAACGGAGTCTTTAAAGAGCAAGATCCTGTTTATTACTCAAGAAAGGAAATGGCGTGGCAGGAAAGAGATCGTGACGATTTATTTGATAGAAGTTTTTTCACAAGTTTGCTTAATTCAGATGATGATCAATCGTTTACTTTATATGGCAGCGCTTTAAGTACTGATGATTATAATAATCTCACAAAAAGAGACTCTTATTTGAATTATGATAAAGAATGGCGCATAGAGAATGCTGAAATATTAAGTAAGTCAAATTTTTTTTCTGTCGAAGTGACTATGAAGAATTATAAAAAATCTCATGATGAATTACTTACCTACTGTCAAACACCATTTAGAACATATGAAGATTAAATGAATATTTCTATTAAAATAATTATTGTATCAATAACTTTTTTTACAGTCTCACAGAGTCCTAAATAGACTCACTCAGACTCATTTAAACTTTTTGAATCTCCTAGACTCGGAAATAAAAATCCTTCTCTATGACTCTCTACTTGATTGTGAGCTTCGATAATATTTGGACTTAAAATTTATTTTTTATTTATTTGTTAAAAAGTCTTTGAAAAAACGACTTTTTATTAAAATCTTTTTCAATAACTTTATCTAATTTTTTTACAATATTATTTAAAGAAATTGATAAATTATTCAAATTATCAATAGCTTCATTAAGTGATAACTTAGTGTTATCCAAATTAGATTTTAACTCTGAGAATGAATTTAAGTCCCCTGATATTATTTCTAACTTTTCACCAGCATTGTTTATTTTTTCTTCTATTTCTTTATTTATGCTCATAACAAAAATTTAAACACCAATATTCCTTAAAGTATTTTTTATTATCAAAGATAAATCATACATTTTATCTGAATATGATGATAGCTTAAATATATTAGATATATCAACAAGCTTTTCTTTTCCAACAAAGATAAATTCTCTTTCTAATTTATCAAAATCTTTATATTCATTATTTTCTGATAATTGATAAAACGAATAAATAAAGCACTTTATGATATCTTCACTCATGTTAGCCTCTTTTTTTATCATCCACTCAAAAACAACTAACCATTGATTATAATCGATTGAATAATCTGACGAGTTCAAAAAGGCTTCTTTAAAACTATTTGAAGCAATTTTGCTATCTCCATCAATGTTATAAAGTTCTGTAATTGCTCTTATCAAAAGCAATCCGGGGTGTCTTGCGGAGCTTTCCATTTGTCTTATAGCATGACCCCTTAATTGCTGAGAATCTAAAGGTGTTTCTATTTTATCTATTAAATCTATCCAACTTAAAAGAAAAATATCCGTATCATCAATAATATTTGAAATTTCCTCAGATCCAAATCCTTCTTCAAGGTAAGCAAGGATTCTTTTTCTTATTTCATTATCTTTATTAGCATTTCTAGCAAGTTCAGTTATTTCCCTTATTGAATTTCTTCTTGCTTTCTCTATATTTTCATAAATAAAAAATATTAACTCTTTTGCCATCTCATAGATCATTTTTCTACTATTAGATTCTTCAATATTACTTAAACTCTCTTTCATCTGGTTGTATCTTCCTGGCTCTGTTAATTTTATAAAAGCCAGTAAGTGATCTTTATAGGAATTAAGATTTACTTTATTTACATAAACTCTGAAAAATTTTCTGCCATAATTAACTTCATAATCTTTAATAACCCCTATTCTTAAGAGTCTGTATAAAGATTTTTCTTTTTCTTTCTGTTTTGAAAAATTAATAGTTTTAATAAAATCTTTATCAGGATTTATATCCCCATTAAACAATTCAGAAATCAATTCTCTTATTTGTTTATATTCTTCATCTCTGCCTCTAAAATTGTTGAAATGAAAAAAAAGTAATCGGTCTATATCATCTGATTGATTATTTTCTCTCTCGCCATATAATTTACTCATTTCTTCAAATGAAATTTCTCCTCGTAAAATTTCATTATTTAAACTCTGATCATTTTCTGAAAAAACTATTCCACAGTATGATGTTTCTCTATCTCGACCTGCCCTCCCAGACTCTTGAACATACATTTCTATTGAATTTGGAACTCCATAGTGGATAGTGTACCTTATATTTGGTTTATCTATACCCATACCAAAAGCTTTTGTAGCAACTAATATTGATGACTCATTATCAATAAATTTTTTTGCATTAAGTCTTTTCTGACCCTCCCACGCATTTTCAATAGAAATTGATTTTTCAACTTCATAAGGGCTTGAACCACAATAAACAACTGGTGTTTCTTTAGTAGCCTTTTTGATTAATTCTTCTGTATTTCTTATCCCATATTCTCTTCCGCCTGGTGCAACGAAAGGTACAAATACGACACCTGAATATGTTTTTTTACTATTAGGTTTAAAAAAATTACCACTAGGTACTTCAAATCTATCTGCCATTTCTTCAATAGTATTCTTTAAATAATTACTGCTATTGTTTGTATCCTCGCCTGATACTTTTTTTACAAAATATTTTATTTCTTTTCTATCAAATGAAATTGGTCTTACTAAACTCTCTTCAATATTTTTAATTTCGAGATCAATTATCACATTATTAAGAACTGATCTTGATGCTGTTCCTGTTAGTGCAGTGATAGGTGCAGGTAGGCTGTTAATATCTTTAGTCATATTTCTAATATTTTTACTTATATTTAGATAGGCAGGTCTGAAATCATGACCCCATTCTGAAACACAATGTGCTTCATCTATTACTGCTAAATTGATAAGAGATTTTCTTCCCAATTCCTTTAAAGTTTCTCTATATTCTGGAATATTTAATCTTTCAGGGCTATGGAGTATAAAGATAAATTCTCCATTTCTTATCATACTAATTAAAGTATCATTATTTTTATTTCTACTTATTGATGTAACTCGATTTATTCCATAGCTAAGCAAGCCTCTCTCTTGATCTTCAGCTAGAGATGTTAATGGATCAATTACAATAGTAATACCAGGCATAATTAAACCTGATATTTGGTAAATTATACTTTTACCTGAACCAGTTGGAAGAAGAATTACTGTATCAATACCTGAAATGATTTTAAAAATTGACTCCTTCTGAGATTCTCTAAATGATCTTTTTCTGAAAAAATTTTGTAAAAAAATTTCTAAATTAATTTCTTTATTACTAATGTTACTTTTTTTATCATTAATTCTTTCACCATAATATCTATCAGAAAACTCAATATCAAAAGGAAGATAAGCTGATCTAACTATAAGATGATAGTCACAATCTGAATTCAAATTGATATCACTATAAGGACTTTTATTTTGCTCTAACTTAATATTTAAAAAAACTTTATTATCAGGGATCTCATTGATTATACTTATTTTATCATCAATACAGAAATTATTTTCATCAGTCCTAATATATGTTTCTGGAATTTTGCCTAATTCATATATATTACATATTTGCTTAGCCATATCCAATATATCATTTATTGCAAATGCAGCAAGATCGCCCATTCCTTCGATATTAATAAACCATTCTTCAGAATCTAAATTTAACCAGGAATATTTTATAGATCTAATAATTGAGTATTGAATTTTTGTAGCTAAATTACAGTCTATTATTGCTGAAACAATATTATTATTGCTATCAACATTGTCGTCTTTTTTAAAATATAAACACAAAGAACAAAGTTCTTTTAACTTATCCAATACTGGTCCTTGAAGTGAGTCTATTTCATTATTAGGTATTCTTACGACCTGAAAACCACATTTTTCTAGATACTCATCCCTTTCAGAATCAACATCTTTTAAATCTTTATGATCGCCTCCATCAATTTCAATAGCTATGGGTTTATCAATCCTAGGATGATAAAAAATAAAATCTAATCTTCTCATTCCATCTTCATCAAAACCATTAGCAAATAATAACTGATCAAAATTTGGTTGAGGAATAAACCAATGACATGCATCTTCTCCTAAATTTTCAGGAACCCATTTAATTAAAAATTTAATTTCCCTCTCTGAGTCAAAGAGAGAATCTTTGTTTAATGGTGTTTTAACAAATTGATCATCAATTGAAAAACTAGCTTTATTACAGAGTCTATCAACTAGGTTATTTTTAATTTCATCAATTAGGTTAACTTCCTTTAAAGAATTTGATAGTTCAAATTGATTTTCAGAAGTATTAGTAAAATATGGCTCTAGATTGTATTTTTTAATACACTCGTTTTCTAAATTATAAGTACAAAGAGGATTAGTTCCTCTTTGGATAATCTTACTAAGGATTGAAAATAGCATTTTCTGATTTTTTTTAGAGATCGCTTTTTCTTTATGTTGATTTTCAATAATATAAGTGTGGCTGAGCGCTCTTTCTAAATTTAAATGGTTGCTTCTAAAAATTTCACTTAAGAAGCTTGGTACACCAGAAATAGAGATATAATCTGAGTACCAATTTTTTCTTATTACTCTATCGCTCCAGCTAATTGGTCTTTTAAATTCTTTTTTTGTGGGTGCTGAAACTTTTTTATGTTCAGTTAAAACAAAATTTTTTTCTCCTATATCAATTGTATATTCACATTTTTTTGAAAAATAATTAGGACAACCCCAAAATTTATTTCCTTTTTTTTTACCAGTTTTCGCCTCTTTTATTTGCATTTTGATTTTGCAATCAGGGCATTCGGGTGTATTTTTTTTATTTTTCTTAACATTCATAAGAATAAAATAACCCAGAAAATCTCTTAATAGAAATGATTATTTTAAAAGACAAAAAGTGAGTCATTTAACAATATAGACTTCAGTAAAGAGAATCATGGAATTAATGATTTTGATGAATATTACTTAGAGGACAAATGAAAAAAATAATCCAACAGCTTTGATAGCCTTTGTGAACGCACACAGACTCACTCAGAATCATTTAAACTTTTTGAATCTCCTAACTCGGAAATAAAAATCCCTCTCTATGACTCTCTATGTGTTTCTAATCTAGGTAACACCTTTGAGGCGAATTTTGTGTCGGATTCAACTATATATAACCGCCTGACGGGGGGTGGCCCCTTCGTCCCCATCGGGGCACAGATACGGCACACCAAGCTTGCAAAAAGATCCTTTCTCTGTCAGATTATAAAAAAGGTAACAGAAAAGGAAATTTAAAAAAGCTTTATAAAACATAGGTTTAATGTGTGTGGGAGATACTATGGCTAAGGACCTCCTGGTCCACAACCAGGCGCTCTAACCAACTGAGCTATAGCTGCCCACCAAGTATTTATCTATCACTATAAGGATCTTTTCAAAAGTCTTAATTAATTTTTTCCTGATTTTCTGAGC
>Ga0209091_10002084_pt1 | contig 17134 bp, 13 predicted proteins | sample ArcticOcean_MG_C_6_FD_187438 | JGI IMG/M metagenome (GOLD analysis project Ga0209091, IMG submission 187438) | Marine microbial communities from western Arctic Ocean - ArcticOcean_MG_CB8_128 (SPAdes) (version 2) | ecosystem: Environmental > Aquatic > Marine > Oceanic | place: Arctic Ocean...
AAACAACAACGTAGCTCAACAACAGCCGCCGCCGCGACGACGATAACGAAAGAAAGAAATACAATTTTAGTAGCGAACCATTTTTTCTGGAATAAAAAACAAGCGCGTACGCTCAGACGACGACGACGAGAAGTACATTTTTCATCAAGAATAGAGCATCATCGATTACTATTACTAGCAGCAACAGCAGCAGCAGCACGTAACCATGAAGAAGGATGACTAGGAGGAGGACAAACGGCTAAAGTCTCTTCTTCTTTCCTCGCTCGTCACGCCAGGCGCAACACAATATGAACACCCGAGTCCGAATCCACCACCCCACTCATCTCTCCAACCTCTAACTTAAACGCGGCATCCTCGAACTGTTTTTGCATCGCGCCTTTTCCAAATAAACCTAAATCCCCGCCGTTTTTCGCCGACGAGCAATCGCTCACTCTTTTCGCCAGTTCCGCGAACGATATTACGTTTTGGTCGATCTGTTCTTTATACGCGAGTAACTCTTCGATGGCGGATTCTTTGGTCTTTTTGGTGATGATTGCACCCGTGGTGTCGCGCCAGCTCGCAGGTCGGCGTGAGTTTTGGTGTTTTACGAGCAGGTGGGAACATCTGATTTTCTCTTGAGAGGACATTATTCTCTCTTTTAGTAGTACGTGTAGCACACAAACGGAGTATGGATTGTGCGGAGAAATCAATTCGATTTTGAATTTTTCCCTCGTAAACCGCCCCCGGGGAAAAACCAATCCATTCTTCACTTCTTCAGCGCACTACGCGCGCAATACTACCACGCATCCTCAAATAAGAGAGAAAGTCAGAGAGAGTAACGATGGACAACAAAAAAAAACGACCTCGACGAGAAAAAAGCGTAACAACGAAACCGAGAGACGCGATCGTCGTTGAATACATCCTGAATCAAATGGGCGCAGAACACTTCGAACCTCGAGTGGTCAATCAAGGATTGGAATTCATATACAGATACGTCGGCGACGTTCTGGAAGAAGCGAAGGTGTACCAGAGACACATGATTGGGTACGATGTTGTGAACAACGAGGGAGGGGAAGCAATTGTCGATGGAGGAAATGGTGGTGAGGCGATGATGAACTTGGAAGAGATGAAGAAAAACTCAGTCTCGGTGAAAGACGTGCGCTTGGCGTCTCGGGTGATACTTGCGCGGGAATTCGCGGCGAACGACGCCATGGAATCCGCGGAGAGTTTACAAAAAGCGTGCGCGAAACTAAACGAGAAACCGATGCCGAAAGTACTGGAACGGCCAGGGATTCGCGTCCCGCAAGACGATAATTTATTAAACGAGAACTACGAGATCGGGCCGCGACGAGGGAAGGAAGGCGAAGCGCAGATGCGCGAAGCGCGAGAGAGAGATCGGAAACGAAGAGAACAAGAAGAAAGAGAAAGGATGGAAATGCTGACGCAGTTGCAAGGCGGGATTGCACCTTCGACGGAATTAACCGACGGCGACGCCCACGTGGGCGTCCAGTTTAACGTCAAAGCGACGAAAGCGATCGAGGTCACCACGGAAAAGGCGAAGAAGTTGGACGCGAAAACCAAAGAAGCGTTTTTCGAGCCCGAGGAGGAAGATTACGATTAAAAAGCATTTGTATAGTAGTCAGAAAGCTTCGCTCGAGAGAAGATATAAAAGATAATAGAAGGATGTGACGATAGCAGAGAAAGAGAGAGAGAGCGGAAGAGTCCTCGAACATAGAATTTGTTTTTACGAAGAAAAAATACTCGAGAGTCCTCCGCCTTTATACTATGCCTTGAAAATGATTTTTACTGTGGTTTTAACTCAGCATCGACGTCAATCACACGAGTACTGCCAAGATGTTTTCAATGAACGGATGATTTTCGTTCGTATAGTATTGATGCGTATATCGCGCGACGCGGGATTTAAAGGAATATTTTGCACGAAAATCGAGCTAAAAAACGCCAGAATTTTAATACGACGCGACCTTTCGGTTTCATGTTTATCTGCCCCCGAGAGAGGAAGAAAGCGCGCGCTGAGGATCGCATACTCGTCAAACGTCAAACAGAATCGATCTGAAAGCTTTCCTCTCAAAACGCAAAACTTTCGCGATGAGAAACGCGTCGTCGTTTACAAAATCTCTCGTCGGATTCGTCGTCGTGGTCTTCGGTCTTTTAATCTCGATACCGGGGACACATGGTGCCGATGTGGAGTTCATCGAATTGACGTCTTCAACACCGAAATACCAATCCACGACGGCCTTAGATCAAGGAGAAACCACGTATTTCAACTTTACGATTCTTTCGAATGATCTAGACGTTAAAATTCGATTGAGTGTGTACGACGGCGACGCGGACGTGTACGCGTTATTGCCTTCAAGGAGTTCGGAGGACACTATTCCATCCTCCTCGAAGTTTGATTTCCGCTCGGAGCACGCGCACGCGGACGACGTGATCTTTATCAGTCGCTACGACATACAAAAGTGGGCTAATTCTTCGAACGAAGGGAGCGTAGTTGGGATGTACTTTCGAGTCGCCGTGGAAGGATGGGCCGCGCACGGGAGCGAATACGCTTTAGAGTTTGAGACGTTTACGAACGCGAGGCGTTTGAGCGAAGCGCATAAAACGGCTTTAGGGAACATTTTTGACGCGTGTTGCTCGGAAAGCGCGAGTTTGTGCACAGAGTGGAGAGAAGGCAACTCGTACGCTGGGAGTGGGAAAGAGCTGGATTTGTGTCACTACGACGGGAACGTCTGCGACGAGAATGGGAATTTAGAGGAGTTTGACGCGCGATGGTTGTTTCAGTTTAATCGTGCGCAGACGGAAGATAACTGCGAGTTCCCTTCGGAGGCGTTGAAAACGTTGATGACGCCATCTATGCGCAGGTTTCAAATGAGCGGGTATTATTATTCGGGCACTTATAGAGAAATATTCAAAGAGGTGACGTTGGCGAACGTGGCGGAGGTTTTAGAGGCGAGTAAGAGTGCAAACGCACTCGAACATTTCGAGATCGCGCGAGCGGGGGTCACGGGAACGCTGGACGTAGATTTCGGAGCGGATTGCGATAAACTTCCGTTAAGTTTACACACGATAAATATAAAAGGAAACAGTATAAATGGGACGATTCCGAAATGCGCGTTGGAAAGAATGCACGTTTTGATCGTGCAAGATAACGAATTAACTGGAGCGTTACCCGAGCTGGACGACCCGGAGAATTCCAACGTCGCTGTGTTGCACGCCGGCGAAAACGAGTTAGAAGGCGCTTTGCCGGCGTCCTTGGTGAACGGAAACTTTGCAAAAAACTTGACGTATTTGGAGTTGTCCCAGAATAAACTCTCCGGCGAGTTACCGGACGAGTGGAACGTGCCGAAACTTCGGGCGTTACACATGGAGGACAATTTGTTCACCGGTCAGATACCCGCGACGTTGGGGATGAATGCCCCAAACTTACAAACTATACATCTCAACGAGAACCAGTTTAGCGGATCTATTCCTCAAGGCGTGTGCGACGACGAGGCGAGAGAGGCGATTTCTGTGGCGAATAATCAACTCAACGTAGGCGGTATTCCCACTTCTGTGTACGAAAACGATGGGAGTGGGAGAATTTCCGGGAAGAATCTCCTTTCCTTGGACGTTTCCAACAACGCGTTGAGCGAAAACATTCCGGTTTGGATTCAACAGGCGCCAAAATTGAAATATTTTTCCCTCCACGACAACGAGTTTACCGGTAATTTGCCTCAAGTGTCCACAAACTGGCCAAGTTTGATTCAATTTTCCGCCAAGAACAACAAGTTTGTGGGTAACATGCCCGATAAGTTGGACTTTGGCGCGATGTTTCGCACGTCGCCGACGCTCGTGAACAATCAGTATTACATCATTCATTTTGCGGACGTGAGTAATAACATACTTACGGGAACCGCACCTTCATTGGTATCGCAGTATAAAGGGTCTCAAATCCAGTTCGCGTCAATTACTGGGAATATTTTCGATTGCGAAATCCCTTCTGAACTCGCGTATCTGAACTTAGATTGTCGCGAAGAGAACGGAAGCGTGCGGTACGCGGTAAACGACGACGGTGTCGCGGGCACGGACGAGGTTTCGAACGGACAGAACGTAGAAAATTCCGTGGGATGGTTAGGTGAGAAAGATTCTGCCAGGTTCATCGTCCTTATTGGGTTCATGGTGTTCCTTGGCGTCACGATAATGTACTGGATTTATAAAGGCATTATTAAGCAATGGTTTAATCACATGCGAGACGTGCAAAGAGACCGCGCGTTGGGCGGGAGGTTTTGGGAGCTCGAGGAAGAGTATCAAGAGTATAATCGCGCGATATCGGCGAGTCGTCAGATGGCGGCGGTCAACGAGAGCAATACAACAACGAGCGGTACTGGAGATGTGGAACTCGCCGGAGTGCCTTCAGAACTTACGCCGTATACGCAGTACGTCGTCAACAACGCAGCTGCTGCGGCCCCCGAACCAACCTCGCACGATAACGATAACAACAATAACACAAATAATCATAATCCATTTAGTAATAGCCCGTCGAGATCTCAAGATGATAGTAGCGAATCTGAATCTTCTCCAGGTGGCACGCGCAGATGGGATCGTCAGCGCAGTTTATCGGAGCGAGCGAGACGTAATTTAATGTTGGCCGAACGCGTCCATGAGCATTCCTCTTCACCGCCAAGATCTGTAGATAGAGCCTTTAGAGGCCAAGACGGCCTCTTCCGTTCTTAACGAAAACGCACAAAAACGCAAGTTATGTTTTATAGTCACCGTAAGAATTTACGTCGCATACATATTACTGTATATACACTCTATCGAGCTTAATTTCTCTTCTTCTTCGACCTGCTTTTCTTCAACGATGGGATCGACGACGAGCGGTTCAAACCGTAATGCTCTTCTACTATTTTTTGCCTAATCGCTTTGAATACTAATGCTCCGGCTCCGAGAGTAATAATTATACTCATCATCTTCACGCCGATGGCTTGATTTGAATACGCGATGGGAACATACCAAGATCCTCTCATTTCCAACTCGCCAACTCTGGTCCACGGTCCGGTATCGTCTTCACGTCGTGCGAGAATGACGACATTCGGGAACACAATACGGGAGTGCGTCTTGCTCCATTTCGGCTCCTCATTCTCCTCTCCTCCCTCTCTTTTTCCTCTTTCTTCTGTATTGGCCTCGCTGCTGCTGCTGCTGATAGTATTACTATTACTACTACTGTTCACATCATTCTCGCTCCTCTTCATCTCTTCCGCAGACTTTGCTCCTCCTTGTTCCGCCGCTTTTTCTTCAGTCTTGTTTCGAAATACCGGCTTCGCGTACCTCGCACGAAACCTCAAAGGCAACTCAAACTCGCCACGTTCCGGCGTTCGAAGCTTCGCAAACACCACCGACGTCTCGCTCTCGTGCTCCACTCTCTCCCCTGGATTCTTATCTCCGAACACGAACCACTCCGCGGAAGTCGTCAACTTCTCCAACTCGCCTTTTTCCGCAAACGCCGCGCGCGGCACTCTGACGACAACCCCGACATCCAAATCCGGCGAAGCCCCGGAGACAAAGTGACCGCCAATGTATGCTTCTCTCTTGAACCCAAAACTCTCTCTCGGCTCTTCTTCTCCCTCAAACTTCTGCCTCGGCACGAAAGTCGCCATCCCTTGAAGTTTCGGCGCTTCCAGCTTGTGCTGCAATTTTGCAAAAAACGACTGCCTCCCGAACAGTTTCTCCGGGGACTTGTATCCCAGAAAGTTGGCGACATCGATTTCCCCCGACCCATTTCCGTCGTCGTCCTCGAAAGCGCGGACGAAAGGTGGAGGAGAGAGCACGAAGCACAGAAGAAGAAGACAAAGAAGACAAAGAAGAAGACCTTTTCGTATCTTTTCAATGCCCGTCACCGCCCTGATGTTGATGCGAAGTGTTTTTAAGGACGACGCTAAAGACGACGACGGATGATGAGAGCGAAAAGAAATCATCATTAACTCATAGCGGTGGTGAAATATATCGGGCTCGTTCTCGTCGTCACTTTCCTGTGCGTATGTGTATGCGTGTGTGTGTGTGCAAAAGATATCTTTTCTGCCCCATTTATACGTATTCCTTTTTCCCATTTAGGGCAAAATCCCTCAAAACCTCTCTCTCTCTCTCTACGCATCAACACCTTTTACTCGCCCCTTTTGCCCCGCGCGTGAAAGCAACGATGGTCTCCTCGGGAGCATTAGTAGCACAACAACCACCAAAACATATTTTTTCCACCAAAACCGCGCTTCTTCCGAGAAGAAAAGGTCGTAGCGTTCGGAATTCAGTCATCAGGGTAAACAACAGCGCGGGGAAGAATGATGTGAACGAGGAAGAAGAAGAATCCACTTCTAACTCTTTAGCATCCCTAGAACGCGAACTTTCGTTACAAATATCCCTAGAAAACTACACAGAAGCCGCAAAGTTACGCGATGTAATCGCTCTGTTAAAACGAGACGATTTAGTTGCCGTGGAAACGTGCAACTCGTTATTCTACGACGCGTTTCGAAGAGGGGATTTCACCCTCATGCACTCCAAAGTGTGGGGAAGCGGAGCGCACGTGCGATGCACGCACCCGGGAATGCCGACAGTTTTAGGCGACGAGAACGTGAAAGAGTCGTGGCGGATAGTGTTTGAGTCCATGGGAGGAGTAGGGGGAAGTGGGAACGCGAGTTCGACGTCGCAACAGAAGATGGACGTGAAGTGTAAAAGCGTACAGGCGTACGCGAATGGGAATTTGGGTATCGTCACGTGCGAGGAGGTGGTGATGCGAGCGAGCACGTTGACGTGCACGAACGTGTTTGAGAAGCAGGGAGGGGAGTGGAGGATGATTCAGCATCACGCGAGCGCGGTTTTTCCCGGGTCAGTCGCGGCGGGGGGGAGTAGCGCGTCGTCTTCATCGTAGATTTTTATTCTTCTATATAGCTTTTTGTTGTACATCAGTAAAGGTACCGGGGAGTATCAAAGTTAGTCGTCGTCGATTACATAATCATCATTTAAGGCGATCCCTTTTTGCCGCTCTCTCGTCCCCCTCCTCCTCTTATTCGTGTGGTGATGAACACGCCGCCTCGACTTCCTCTCGATATTGTCATCGTTTCGTCGCAATAGGTGTTTTCTAACCCGCCCGTAGGTCTGGGAAGCGGTAACGTCACGAGGTTGTCAAACGACCAATCCGTGAAAGTAACTTGAACTTTTCTTTGGTTCTTATCTAACGGTTTAATCTCTCCGCGAACGACCACTCGCGTCTCTCGTCCTAATATCTCTAAATCTACGAAATTCTCTACGCTTTCATTCGTCAAGTCGACGATTTGCTCGTTTCGAATGGACTTGAATAGTTCTCCTCCTCGCTCCTTCCTCTTCGCAGTCTCGGAAGAGGAAAATCCGCCGGCCAACGGCGCCGCGAACGCGAAGAAGAACTTATACAAACTATCCAAAATTTCTTTCACGACTTTATCGTTCGCATCGTCCAGCATGAACATCGCTTTATTTTCATCGTCGTCCGTGGAATAGACGAGCGACCACCGGCCTTGAATGTCCCCTTCTAAATCCAGTTTCGCGCTCGCCTCCTTCTCGAGCTCGATAACTTTATCTAATATCTCTCGTTTTTTAGTTCTCGTTTCAATCGTGTTTGCTTTTCTCGACGAGGCTATGATGCTCAGCAGCTCTTTCTTTAACGACGAGGCCACGGAAGACGACGTCCAAAGCTTTTGCTCCTCGTTCTCAAAGCGCGTTCTTCCGTTTTCCTCGTCGATGGTTTTATCATCATCATCGTCGTTACTTTTACTCTTCCTCCTGAACACCGGGGAATCCCCTAATAATCTCCTCCTTTCAAATCTTTTAGTCGTCGAGGACGAGGACGAGGACGAGGAGGAAGCCAAAAGTGAAACACAGCTCGCCGCTCGCATTCTTTGTTCTTCTTTCTTCACCCGTTTTCCAGGGGATAGATATATATTTTAACGGCGAAAAGTGCCTCTCTCTCTCTGTAATTGGAGACAAAGTAAGAGAGGTTTCCGTCCTCTAATAACTGAATAATTAATTTCTGTGAAACGCTTCTTTTTTTTCTGAAAAAAAGTCAAAATAAAAAAAGTCCTGATCTGATCATCATCACACATCATGACGGTCTTCTGCTCTCCAGACGACATTGACGACGAGACCCGCCCCCGCCATCATCATTCGGGCAGCGCGAGCACTAAGAACAAGAACAACAACAGCCATCAAAATCGTCTGTACCAACCCTTACTCGCGAAAGCGAAGTCGATTTTGAACGTCTCATCATCCGAAGACGAGAATGAGATCATTTTGACGAAAGCTTCGATCGATCGCGCGTTTAGGAAGCACTCGTTGAAAGCGCATCCGGATAAAAAATCCGGGTCGGAGGAGATGTTTAAGCGAGGGAAATGGGCGAAGGAGGTGCTGATGCGACACGTGAACGGCGAAGATTTGAATGGTTTTTGGTGGGAGGAGGGAGATGGGGAGGACGAGCGCGAGAGTTTGAGGAAACCGACGTACGATTGGAAACGGACCAGAGAAAAGAAGAAGAAGGAGGAAGAGGAGGATGAAATGAATGGACGAAAAAGAGATGATAATGCAGAACAAAGCGACTGTTTAAAAGACGGAAACGATCGTCATGATCCAGAAGAAGAAGAACAAGAAGAGCAGATAAAATTGAGAACGTTGCACGAGATGCATAAACACGCGGTGACGGTGATGTCTATTTTGAAGGGAGACGGGTGCGTTTTCATCGCAACCGGCGACGCCGGAGGCGAGGTAGTTATATACGAGAAGAAGAGCAAGAGAATAGTGAGCATTAATGCGGGTACGGACCTTAAACGCAAGCTCGGCGCTATAGCAGCTCTTGAGTGGAACGGTGATGGAAATAATAACACGCGCGGACAAACTATCTCTCTCGCGGTGACGTTTGCGAAAGGCTGCGACGCGCACGTGTACGAGTTTCTCCCTATCGATTTGAGCGTAAAGAGCAAAGCGGTTTTACGAGGAACGCACTCTAAACGCATCACGTGTTGCGCTTTTAACGACGATATTTTAGTATTAGGATCGGCAGATGGTACCTCTAGCGTTTGGGCGAAAGAGTCTCGCGAGGACACTTCCAACGAGTGGACGAGGAAGCGGATGTTGAGACACCATTCCGATAAAGAGAAAGAAGCGACCCCGAAATCGGCCATAACTTCGACGCTTATCCATTTCAGCGGCACTAGAAAAGACCACAAACATCTGCACATCGTCACCTCTGATGCGAGCGGTCGTTTCAAAGTTTGGGAAGGCGATAGCGGTCATCTCGTAAAACTTGCAAAAATACACGACGTGAATTGGAGCGGATGCGGCGGTATCGTTAAGACCACGTTGATGAGGAAACATAATTCAACAGCGACCACGAGCAACGACGAAAAAGTATACGTGGTAACAACGCACTTCGATTCCAACTCTAATATTTCAAGAGCGCTCTGTTGGGACGCATTCATCCAAAACGACGACCAAAAAACGCCTATTCGCGGATACGTCCACGAGTACCCGAAAAAAGGCGTTCCTTTTTACGGCCGATTGAGCAGCTTTGATTTTTTCACGCCTCCTCCGAGTGGTGAAGATAAGCGACGCGAAAGTATCGCCGCCGAACCACTCGATTCCGACACCGAAAACGACGACGCGTCCTCGTCCTCCCTCGGCGCGTTCGTCGCCGCGTCCACCCTCACCGTCGTCGACACCTCCGCCAACACCCTCTTATTCGCGCTCGACCTCCCGTCCACCTCCAAACGAACCAAAATATCTCCAAACGGTCTCCTCGTGGCGTCGGCATTAACCACAGGTCAAATATCAATCGTCTTCATCGACGACGCCGAAGTTCTCTTCGAAATAAACGACGACGATAAAAGCGCCACATCGACATCTCCTCCTTCTTCTCCTCCTCTTCGCCGCCATCCGGAGAACCATACAAACGCAACACCGCTTTGGACGTTAGAATGGCTCGACGGTCATACCTTAATCTACGGTAACCAAAATTTTGCGCTGTGTGAAGTTCGAATATCGAGCAGTGAGTGATTCTGAGGGAGACGACGATGATGATGATGGTGATGATGTTCTTCGATTTAAGAGGATCTTTCTGCGTATTTTTGCATTTGTTATCCACTTTTTCCTCCAGAAAAACCATCATCGAACGCACTTCTCTCAAACCACACACATGACGACACTCAGCACGTGCCTGGCGTGTTGTCATCATCATCGCGCGGCGAAAACGGCGGCATCATCAACATCATCGCCTCATCTTTCCTCGCAGGTCCCAGCAGCGCGTCATTTTCGGACGAGAAAAAGTGATTCAGTTTTGTCTCATCGCGTTCGCGCGACACCCCCGGAAGAAGATTTGAGCGCGAAAGAGATACTGGAGGAGGTCAAGGAGACGACGACGACGAAGAAGAACAACAACAACAACAGACGACAGGCGGATTCCACGGATTTCATGGCCACTTTTCTCACCCGACGATTTGGCTTGAAAGGCGGCTTAGCTTGGCTCGGTCTGTTGACTTTTGGCGTCGTCTCGGAACAGTTGAAAACGAGACGAGAAACGAGAGAGGAGAAGGAAAACACGAAAGCGGTCGCCGAAGAGAAACGGACGACGGTGAAGATTAACGAGTCGACGTCGTACGAGGAACTCGTCAAAGGAGGCGGAGAGTACGTGCAGCAAGGGTTTTTGTGCGGGGCGAACGTGACGGTGAAAGATCTGGACGCGAACGAGACCGTTTTCGATACGAGAAAAACAAACCGGCCCATCGGCTTCGTGTACTCGAAAACGAGACCGCCGCCGGTGCTTCCGTACGACGTCAACGAGAGTTTCTCGGACGAGAGATACGTCATGAGGAACGGGAGCCGGCGCGTGTTCACGACGACGAGCGGAGAAGACGGGTTGACGTTTAAAGACGGGAGTTACGTGAAACCAAACGCAAATGTGGAAATCGATTTCGAGTTTACGAAAGTTTCCATTCCTCCTTCGTGAAAAAAGAAGACGAGAAGAGAGTATATATAATGGTTTAAAAAGAAAGCGCCCAGCAGCACTTCTCCCCTTCTTGTATCATCATCATCATCATCTTATCGTCTGATATACGAATACTAATACTAATAGAAAGAGACATCCTGTGAGTACTAGTAGTGTCTCACAAAAAACAAACATCTTCTTCTCCTTCTTTTTCACGAAAGGCAGAAAAAGAACAAAAACACAAAAACAGAAGTAAAGCTTTCGTTCCCGGACGAAAAGGACCACTCAAAACTCATCAGAGAAAGGAACGTTACTTTTGGGTGATTTTGAGCCATCAACCATCGAAAGCATTTTCCCCTACTCTACTGTTTGGATAATAATCCAATTCTCTCCATTCTATTACTCCACGCGCGCGGTTCTTTGTCAAACAACTCACTCGCGATATATAGATAAAAATATGCTCCTGATGAAAGCAGTGTTCGCGCCGAGGCCTTTGGTTTTGGCTTCTGTTCCTTCGCCTCCTTCATCTCGGGGTGCTTTCAGTGCTCGTCGTTGCGACGTCATTAGAGCGCAGTCGTCGTCGTCATCATCCGCGACGCCGCCGACGAAGAAAAAAGGAAAGAAAGGATTGAAGAAGAACCAAAAACAACAACAACCACCGGGCGGTGGTGGTGGTGGTGCGTCTTCTTCGGCGGTGGTGCAGAAAGCCGTCGCGGAAGTTGCGAAGAAAAAGGAGGAAGACGACGGACCGCAAATCCCATTCGGCGACGCCTCCGGTGCAGCTTTACTTCTGAAAGATGTGTTTTTAGCGGTCGCGGATACTGATTTACTGCAAGAAGCGAACGCGCAAGTGATGTCGGGACAAAAGATTGGCTTAGTCGGAGGGAACGGGTGCGGGAAATCGACTTTACTGAAGTGCATCGCCGGCGTGCGGTCGATTCAAGACGGGGAAATCATCATCAGCTCAAAATTGAACGTGGGGTACTTTGAGCAAACCGCGGTGAGCGGATCGACGAAGACGGTGTACGAAGAAGCGAGGGCGAGGATGACGAGGTTGAATAAAGCAGAAGCGGCGCTGAGAGAAGCGGAGAGGGTGTGCGAAAGCGAAAATTGCGAGGACTATTGCGAGGCTGCGGATGTTTTGATGGATTGCTACGCTGAGTTTGAAGCGGCCGGAGGAAACGACGCTGAAAAGCGAATAGCGGCGGTGTTGGACGGTCTCGGTTTTTCCAGGAAGCAGTGGGATTTTAAATGCGATAATTTAAGCGGCGGGTGGCAGATGAGAGTGGCGTTGGCGAGATTGTTGTTGTCTCCAGCCGGGAGCGAGGAGAACGGACTTTTATTGCTCGACGAACCGACGAACCATTTGGACGAGATTTCCAAGAAATGGCTCGCCGATTGGATTAAAAAGAGTCCGAATACGACCGTTATCGTCTCGCACGAGGAATCTTTGTTAGACGGCGCGTGTTCGCACATCACGGAAGTTCGCGCGAAAGGTTTGCATTGGTACGTCGGGAACTACTCGAAATTTTTACAAGACCGAGACGAAAGAGTACGCGTAGCTCAAGCGAGTTATAACAAATTGGCCGCGGAAGCTGCGGATTTGAAAGATTTTGTCGCGAGATTTAGCGCCAACGCCTCTAAAGCCGCGCAGGCGTCTTCGAGAGCGAAACTGTTGATTAAAGTAGAAGCGGAAATGAGAAAGCTCGAACGCGAAGCGGCGGCGAACTTTTCCGAAGGCGAAGCCGGGGATTCCACGAAAATGGCTTTGCGTTTAAGTAAGCCGCCGCCGTCAGATCAAGACGTGTTGATGATGGAAAACGCCGTTTTGGGATACAAAAAAGAGTCGCCGATTTTAAAAAGTAAGGACGGGAAAGAGTTTAAACTCTCTCGCGAAATGCGTGTGGTCGTTCTCGGACCGAACGGGGCGGGGAAATCCACGCTTCTGAAAAGTTTAGCCGGCACCATGCAGTTGCTCGAGGGCACGCGCACGTTAGGCGAACGCGTGAAGCTTGGCGTCTTCTCGCAAGATCTCGCGCAAGAGTTGCCGATGGATAAGCAAGCGTTAGAGTACGTTCTGGAAACCGCGAGAGTGGAGAACCCACTATTGAAAGAAATCGAAGGTCGACAATCGCTCGGCGCGTTAGGCATCTCCGGCCCGATGGCTTTACGTAAAATCGGCTCTCTTAGCGGCGGAGAAAAGGCTCGAGTTGCGCTCGCCGCGTTTGTTTTACAACCACGAAACGTCTTACTTCTGGATGAACCGTCCAACCACTTGGACGTTGGCGCGGTCTCCGCCTTAACCGACGGTCTCCAAGACTGGGACGGCGCCTTATTCGCGGTTTCCCACAACAAAGGCTTTTGCGAATCCTTGAGACCGACCCACGTCGTTCGAGTAGAAAAAGGAGAGTTTATCATTGAAAACTGCTACGGTTTAACCGACGAAGATTTCGAGCACGACTATCCAGAAGAAGGCGACGCGTCTTCAGACGCCATGAGCAAGAAAGAAGAAGAAGAACAACTCGTCGCCGTCGCCGCGTAGTAGGAAATATATTTTACAACTTTAAGACAGCTTTACTAGTGAGACAATTTGAACTACTACATAAACTTGACGCAAAAATCGCTCTTCGATTTCCGCGCTCCTTTTCCTCCTGATGATCGAGAGAAGAAGAAGAACGTAACATAGAAGTCATCGCGTACGCGCGCATCTCTCCGCTCTCTCTAAAAAAGCAACCCGTTGCTGGCTAAAAACGCGAGCAACAAAACCAGAACCACCGCGGTTGAATTCAGCGCGAATTTCAGCGTCGGCGCGATCGAGTCTCTTCTTTTACTACTATCACTACTGCTACTGCTATTATCCACGGAGATATCCCCGAGAGGTGAGTTCAGGAACCCGGCGTAGTACTCTTTGGAATCCATCGTGGTCAGTTTTTGTTCGTCGTCTTTGCCGTCATTTTTATTACTCACGTTCATCGAGATAATCCTCGCCCCGCGTTTGGTGCTTACCAACGTTTGTTTCTTTTGTTTCTGTCGTTGTTGTTCTTGCCACCGCCGGTTACCGCGAGTGCAAAAGACCGAGGACGTCGCAACAGTCGTCGAGCGCATAATCATCAAAGTGGTTCCAAAAGTGGGGGAAAATGACTTCACTTTTCATCCACGATTTAAGAGTGATAATACATACATACAGACAGACAAAAAGAGATACACGACGCGCGAGAATACTAACGTTTAATAATAATAATAAGATGGGCAAACACGGGATATCTTTAAGAAAACTCGGCCGCGATTCCGCCCATCGCTGGGCGATGTTACGAACGATGGCGGACCAACTCATCCAACACGAACGCATAGAAACGACCGTTCCAAAGGCGAAAGAACTGAGAAGAGTCGCGGATAAGATGATTACGCTAGGGAAGGAAGGGACGTTATCGGCGAGACGCCGCGCGAAGGCTATTTTGAGGACAGATGCGAGTCTCATTAAACTCTTCGGTCCGTTAGCGGAGAGGTACGAGGGAAGGAGCGGAGGGTACACGCGAGTGACGCAAACGAGGATCAGAGTCGGGGACGCGGCGAAGATGGCGTACATTGAATACATCGACAGAGTCGGGGAATTAAGGCCGACGAGGAGTAGCGGGAAGAGGAATAGTGATGATGATGATGATAATAATGGAAAAGTAGCGTCGTCGCTTTCGGCGACGGAGGAGGAGGAGGAGGAGGACGCCGGCGAAGAAAGCGAGAAGAAGAAGGAGTAGTAGTAGAAGAAGAAGCAGAGTTCGCGCGTTGATGATTATTATATCTAGGTACCACCACCGTTAGTTTACTACACACTATGTATGCTTCGTTAGATTTGATCGATTCGCTTCCCCTCCCCTTCCTCTCCTTTCGGTCTCAAAGTCTCGCCTTCGAAGCGAACGCCCGCCCACCCGTTCTTCATAAAACTCCGGATGTTCAGATGCGACTGCCCGTCCGGAGTATCCAACACGTCCTGATAGTGCTCGCAAAACAACCTCAACGTCATCTCTTCCGTGAAGCCGTGCATTTTCGCGAAATAAAACACTTTATTCGACCCCATGTTTACTCCGGCTTTGTTCTCCGTCTCAAATCCATCCGTCCCTATTCCGCTCGAGTATCCAAATCTGTGCGCGTCGGAATCGTACAACTCGTCGATTTTCCCCATCACTTCGGTAAACTTCACGTTCGCTAACCCGAACTCTTGCGCGGAGAGTTCTTTCAGAGCTTCGAGTATATGTTTTGCCGTCGGCGCGGAAGTCGCCGACGCGACGGCGACTTTCATTCGGTCCAACAAGCGACCGTCGTCGTCCTTCTCGTTTTGAGAAGAAGAAGAAGCCTTAACACCGCTGCTCGATCGCAAAGCGGCTTTTCGACGACGAAGAAGAAATGTCGTCGTCGAAAAGCTTTTTACGCCTCCTCTTTGTGCGCTTTCGTGACGAGAGATGAGAACGGCAGGAGCAGGCTTCCGGGCGGACAGAGAGACGGACATGTTGATGAAAAGTGGCGACATTTTCCCCAGCGAGGAAAAGGCCTTTAGCGGGTGGATGTCATGAGAAGCGCACCGTTACCGGGACACCACCTGTATCATCATCACCGTCAACAACAACAACAACGAATGACGACGACGAGAAGAGCAAGAAGAGGGCATCATCGTCATCATCTTTTGAGGTCGATGACGACGAAAATGGAAAAACTAATCTTTGTGCGCGAGGAAAACGAGGCAGAGTTTGAGGTGGTTCGAGCGACGGGAAGCTCGAGGAAGAAGGAGGAAAAGGAGGAGGAGATGAACGATTCAGACGACGAAACGTTGTTTTTGTGTTTCTGCGTGCCTGGTAATCCCGGAGTGCCGGAGTACTACTCGAACTTCACGAGTGCGTTGCGCGAAGCTTTACTTACTAAAGGAGGAGGAGGAGGAAAAAATTTCGTGGTGGAGTGCGTGGGATTTCTCGGGCACTACGCGGATGGAAGTTTGACGAGAAGCGGCACTCGGTGGTTCACGTTAGAAGAGCAGAAGGCGCACGTGTTAAAGTACGTCCGTTCGAGAGTGGAGGAAGAGAAGAAGAAGAAACAGAAGGAGAACGCGTGCGCGTGTTTTCTGGTGGGGCACTCGATCGGCGCGCACGTAGCGCTGCACGCGTTGAACGAGATGCGTTCTGAGGAGGTGACGAAGATGGTTGGATTGATGCCGTTTTTGCACGTAAACGAGAGATCGAATGTGCAGAAGTTCCTCGCGTGGTTGGTGAGCCAACGCGTGGTCGTGCGCGTGGTGGCGAAAGTTCTCGGGTTTATGCAAAAGTTTAAAGCGTTGAAAAAGGCAATCGAGAGAAGCGCGACTCGAGGGATGAAATGCGAGTTGGGTATATCAGTCACCAAGAGATGGGCGCGAGAAATGTCGTTAGTGAATATGGCGCTCATGGGAGACACGGAGTTTAAGTTTTTACGCGATTGGAAAAGAAACGTGGTGGACGTTTTGAAAGCGCACGCGAAGAAGATTTGCTTCGTCTACGCAAAGGAAGATCACTGGGGGCCTTTGCACCAGAGAGACGAGTTGATGGAAGAAATCGGTTTAGAGGAAGTCGAAATCGTCACGGATGAGAGTTACGAACACGCGTTCGTGTTGGACGACGATAGTTCGAAAAAATTAGCGGAGCAATGCGCGAGGATGCTCCTCAATTAGTTTCAGTAAAAAATTAGCAAGTTGGTGTACTACCAGTAGTACGTAAGTCGCAACGATGTAAAATATGTTTCTAAGTTCGATTGATTTTAGTATGATTATGGTATGATGGTTTGAAAGTGGTATGATTGTATGACTTCGGTGTGATGGTTTGTAAGTTGTGTATTTGGAGGAGTACAACTAAAGAAATTACAAACAGTTGTAAAGAAGACACACACACTTTTTCTCGTTTTCTTCAAACTCCGAAATACCACACAAAGTACTTCCTTTAAGCTTTCGGTTTTTGTAACTTTTTTACCTTCCAACATGACTTGGAAATATCCTGAAGACCTCTGAAGACCAGGTCATTAAACCTTCAGTCGTGATTAGGTTTGATGTTGTGTACCCTCGTGTATCCCCTGAAGACCCTGAAGAGCAAAAGTGTTCTTTTTTATTCTTTCTTTTATCAATAATATTTAAAATATAAAAAGGTCTTC
>Ga0209091_10002085_pt1 | contig 17132 bp, 21 predicted proteins | sample ArcticOcean_MG_C_6_FD_187438 | JGI IMG/M metagenome (GOLD analysis project Ga0209091, IMG submission 187438) | Marine microbial communities from western Arctic Ocean - ArcticOcean_MG_CB8_128 (SPAdes) (version 2) | ecosystem: Environmental > Aquatic > Marine > Oceanic | place: Arctic Ocean...
ATGATATTCTAGTATTTATTCAATCAAAAAAAATAGACATTTTCAACAAATTAAAAAAGAGAGAAAATTTTAATCTAAAACTTTATAAAAAATTCAAAAATATTCAACTGTCACTTGATTATAAAAAGAAAAAATCTCAATTCGTTATTAAAAATAATTTTACCAATAAATCTGCTAATAAAAGCATAAAAAGGATTTTAAAAAAAATTTTATAAATGAAAGAAATTATATTAGATACAGAAACAACTGGGCTATCAGTTAGAGAAGGCCACAGAATTGTAGAAATTGGTTGTATTGAATTAGAAAATTTAGTCCCAACAAAAAAACAATTTCATTGTTATTTAAATCCTGAAAGAAAAGTCTCAGAAAAAGCACTGGAAGTCCACGGTTACACCGATGAATTTTTATCATCTAAAAAAAAATTTTTTGATATTGTGGAAGAATTTTTAGATTTTATTAACAACCAGAGACTAGTAATTCACAATGCAGAGTTTGATTTATCCCATCTTAACAATGAATTAACTTTGTTGGGCAAGAAAAAATTAAATGGTGAAAATGTTGTTGATACTCTTGCGCTGGCAAGGGACAAATTTCCTGGATCGCCAACGAGTTTAGATGCACTCTGTAGAAGATATAGAATAGACAACTCCAAAAGAGAGAAACATACTGCGCTTATAGATTGTGAGTTGTTATCCAAAGTCTACATAAATTTATTAGATCAAAAAGAACCAACACTAAATTTTTTAAACCCAGACAATAATAAGGCAGATGATGAATTAAATATAAATAGTAAATATTTTCAAAAAATAGTTAAACCCAGCGAAGAAGAGCTAAAACTTCACAAAGATTATTTGAAAAATAGTCTTAAAAAAAATTTTTATTAATTAAATTTTTCTTCGTAAAGTTTATCAAAATCAATTTTTTTCTCTAATTTTATTCCAGGGAAACCTGAATTGTTCAATAAATTTAGAAACGTTTTTTCTAAATTAGGATATATTTTATTTTGTAGATCACACAATATTATTTTTTCTAACTTTTTTTTATCTTGTATTTCATCATCAACCTTAACAATTGAGGCATATACTATTTCAAAATGAGATTTTCTCTCATTGGCTTCTTTGTCTTCAAATCTTAGGCAAGTATTTACTTCTATAAGTTTATCTTTTAAAGCTTTAGATTTTATATCAATATTTAATTGATACTTAGGGATATTGTCTTTTACAAATAGATAAGTTTGTACATCAGGAGTTTCACTAGACATATCTTTGATAAACTGTGCTAAAATCTTAAATTTTTCTGTCATTATCTTCATCTATATCTTCAAATTCACCATTAATAAAATCTTGTTTCTTTTTATTTTCGTTTGGATATTTTGTTGATAATTTTTTAATAAGCAATCTTCTTGTTGGTGGAAATACAATTAATAATCCAAAAACATCAGTTGCAAACCCGGGCAGTATCAAAAGCATTGCGGCAAACGCAAGAGCTGCGCCTGAGATAATCTCATAAATTGGCATTTCATTTTTTATTAATTGAGACATCCCAGATTTAATGGTGTTAAACCCCTCGTATCTTGCGTAAAGAATCCCAAGAAAAGCAGTAATAAATATTAGAGAAATGGTATTAAAAGCACCTATTTGAGATCCAATTTTTATAAAAAGATAAATTTCTATAATTGGAATTCCAATAAGTAGTAATAAAAATGTGCTCATTTGCCCTTAGTCTAAATTGCTAGTTGATATTAAGCAATATACTAAATATTATTTATTTATGAGTTATAGTTTTGAATATATAGACATAATACTTTTAGCAATGATTGCAGGGTTTATTTTTCTTAGATTAAGAGGAATATTAGGAAAAAAAACAGGATTTGAAGGAAAAATATTACCAGAACTTAAAAAAGAATTTCCAAAAAATTTTACAAAAGAAAATAAAAAAAACTTAACCTTCGATGACAATGCACAAAAAGAATTTTTACAAGGAGCAAAAATTGCTTATGAAACAATTATTACAGATTTTAGTGACAGTGATAATAAAATTACAAAAAGTAAGCCCCTATTAAGTAAAAAAATTTATAATCAGTTCAAAGAGGCGCTTAGTGAGAGAGAATCAAAAGGAAACTATGCTGAAATAACATTTATAGGAATTATCTCTGCAAAAATTAAAGAACATAAAAAAATAGAAAATAATTTGGAAGTTACTGTTGATTTTGTCAGTGAGCTTATAACATCTATCAAAGACAAAGATAAAAAAATAATTTCAGGTGACCCAGAAAAAATTAAGAAACTTTATGATACATGGAAATTTTCAAAAGATACAAGGTCAGCAAATCCCAATTGGTATTTAATAGATACTGTAGCATAATTGAATAAAAAACTTTCAGATAAAGACAAAAAGGATTGGGATAATTTTATAAAAGATGACGAGACAATTCCCAATAAAGATTTTGTTAATAAAAATAATATAAGATATGAAAAAATAAAAAAATTAGACCTTCATGGCTATACGATAGAGGAAGCCAACAAGGGTGTAGAACTATTTATCCAAAAATGTTTTGATGAAAGTGTTACCAAGGCTATTATAATTACAGGAAAGGGTTTGAGATCTAAAAGCAGTGAAAATCCTTACCTTTCAAAAGATTTAAGTATACTAAAATATTCAGTTCCTGAATTTATCGAGTCTAATACAGTTTTAACAAAAATGATTATTGAGATCACCGATGCCAAAATTGAAGATGGTGGAAGTGGTGCTTTTTATATTTATTTTAAAAATAAATTTAAGATTAAATAATTGTTAAAGAATAAATTTTGATAGGTCTGTGTCTTTAACAAGCTCATCTAAATTTTTCTTAACATAACTTGAATTAATTATAATTTTTTCTCCAGCTCTGTCTGTTGCTGTAAAACTAATATCATCTAAAATTCTTTCAATAATTGTATGTAGTCTTCTAGCACCGATATTTTCAACAGTAGCGTTAACTTCAGAGGCAATATTGGCAATGGCATCTATTCCGTCTTCAGAAAATTCTAGTTCTACATTTTCAGTTTTCAAAAGAGCAACATATTGTTTAATTAAACTAAAGTCGGGTTCTTTAAGAATTCTTTTAAAGTCATTGCTTGTTAAAGCCTCAAGCTCAACTCTAATTGGCAGTCTTCCTTGCAGTTCGGGCAGCAAATCTGAAGGCTTAGCTAGCTGAAAGGCTCCTGAAGCAATAAACAAAACATGGTCAGTCTTAATTGGTCCATATTTTGTACTAACTGTTGTTCCTTCAATTAATGGCAATAAATCTCTCTGAACTCCTTCTCTAGACACATCTCCACCACCACGATCAGATCTACCAGAAATTTTATCTATTTCATCAAGAAAAACTATACCATTGTTTTCAGTAGTATCTTTTGCTGATTTAATAATTTGATCTTCATCAATTAGCTTGTCTGCTTCCTCGTTAATTAAAATTTCATGAGATTCTTTTACACTCATTTTCTTTTTTGTTTGCTTGGTACCCATAGATTTACCAAGCATTTCGCCAATATTAATCATACCCACATTTGCGCCTGGCATTCCTGGTATTTCAAAAGAAGAAGATGAAGAGCTTTCATTAACTGCTATTTCAATTTCATTATTATCCATATCTCCACTTCTTAATCTTTTTCTAAAACTTTCTCTAGTTGCTACACTTGCTTTATTACCAACCAAAGCATCTAAAACTTTTTCTTCTGCCATCTTTTGAGCTTTAGTAGCTACTTCTTTTCTTTTTTTTATTTTTTCCATAGCGATAGCAATTTCCAATAAATCCCTAATTATTTGCTCTACATCTCTTCCAACATATCCAACTTCAGTGAATCTAGTTGCTTCAACCTTAACAAAAGGGGCTTCTGCTAACTTAGATAGTCTTCTTGAAATCTCAGTCTTACCGACTCCGGTGGGGCCAATCATTAGAATATTTTTTGGCAAAACCTCATCTTTCATTTCACCTTTTAGTGCCTGTCTTCTCCACCTATTTCTAAGAGCAATAGCAACCGCTTTTTTTGCTTTATGTTGTCCAACAACATATCTATCTAACTCCGAAACAATTTCTCTTGGGGACAAAGAGCTAACCAAAGAATTTTCTTTTTCATTTTTTTTTTCTTTTGGCGCGAATGTTTTGATGTTTGATTTTTCCATTAAATTTTTTCAATTTTAATATTATCATTAGTAAACACACAAATTTCTGAGGCAACTTTAATTGCTTTTCTTGCAACTTCTTCTGCGCTCAAATCAGTATCTAATAAAACTTTGGCTGCTGCTAAAGCATAATTTCCACCAGAACCTATGCCTATTGCATCTCCCTCAGGTTCCAAAACGTCACCGGTTCCAGAAATTATAAAACTATTTTCTTTATCTCCTATTGCCATCAACGCTTCTAGTCTCCTTAAATATTTATCTGTTCTCCAATCTTTTGCTAGCTCTACAGCTGCTCTTGGAAGGTTTCCTGCATGTTTTTCTAATTTTGCTTCGAGTCTTTCAAATAAAGTTAGGGCATCTGCTGTAGATCCTGCAAAACCAGCAATAACATTTCTTTTTTCTATTTTCCTTACTTTTGCTGCAGTACTTTTAATAACTGTATTGCCCATACTAACCTGGCCATCTCCAGCTACCACAACTTCATTATTTTTTCTTATAAGCACAATTGTAGTCATAGTTTATAGATGGACACTAATTTTTATACTTCAAGTAGTTGATTACTAATATTGATATAGATAGATTATATATGTATACCTTTAAAATATATGGCCAGAAAAGGAAAAGTATCGAGAAAAACTAAAGAAACCAGCATCAGTGTTGAGGTTAATATTGATGGTAAAGGTCAGTATAAAATTGATACCGGAATTGGTTTTTTGGATCACATGCTTGAGCAGCTATCAAAACATTCACTAATAGATATAAATTTAAAAGCAAAGGGAGATACCCATATAGATCTTCATCACACAACAGAGGATACCGGTATAGCTATAGGTGAGGCTTTAAAGAAAGCACTAAAAAACTATGCAGGAATTAGAAGATATGCTCATGCAATGATTCCGATGGATGAAACATTAACTAGAGTTGCAATCGATGTTTCAAATAGACCCTACTTAATATGGAAAGTTAAGCTGAAAGTAGAAAGACTTGGAGAAATGGACACAGAGCTTTTTAAAGAATGGTTTCAAGCATTTTCTCAGTCAGCAGGAATAACGTTACACATGGAAAATATTTATGGAGACAATAGTCATCATATAATTGAGTCTTGCTTTAAAGCTCTAGCAAGATCATTAAGAACGGCTTTAGAGATAGAACCTAGAAATAAAAATAGCATTCCATCAACTAAAGGCTCTTTATAAATTTGATGAATGTCACGATTATTGACTATAACTCAGGAAATATCAGCTCTGTAATAAATTCCTTCAAGGAAGTTGCTAAAGACAAAGTTAATATTGAAGTAACTTCAGATTTAAATAAAATTAAATTAAGTGACAAAGTAGTATTGCCAGGGCAGGGATCGTTCAAGAGCTGTGTTGATGCTTTAAACAGTATAAATGGTTTAGTTGATACTCTAAACGAATTTGCAATTAATAATAAAAAACCACTTCTTGGTATTTGTGTCGGTTTACAAATGTTTTCAGATATTGGTTATGAAGAAACTGAAACAAAAGGTCTTGGTTGGATTTCAGGAAAAGTTTCAAAAATTGATAATCAAAAAGGTAAGTACAAGCTTCCTCATATTGGATGGAACCAAATAAATATTATTAAAGACAGTAAGATTTTCAAAGGTATAGAAAATAATGCCCACATGTATTTTTTACATAGCTATGAATTTATTCCAGAAGATAAAAATGTAGTTTCCGCAACAACAGATTATTCATCAAATATTGTTTGTTCTGTTGAAAAAGAAAACATCTATGGAACTCAATTTCACCCTGAAAAGAGTAATAAATTTGGCTTACAAATTATTCAAAATTTTATAACCTTATAAGATGAAAAAATTTTCGAATTAAATGAAAATATTTCCAGCAATTGATATTAAAGATAAAAAATGTGTTAGGTTGGTTAAAGGAGACTTTGATAATAAAACTGAATATGAAATGTCCCCAGTTGATCAAGCTGGTAAATATAAAGATCATGGTTTTAAAAATTTACATATAGTTGATTTAGATGGAGCCTTAACTGGTGAGACAGTTAACTTGGATATCATTGAAGAAATAGTTCATAAATTTGATTTAAAAATTGAAGTAGGTGGAGGCATTAGAAGTATTGATAGTATTCAAAAATACACAGATTCAGGTGTAGAAAAAGTTATTTTAGGTAGTGCCGCCATAAAAAACAAAAGTTTTTTAAAAGAAGCGTGTATAAAATTTCAAAATAAAATTGCATTGGGTTTGGATGCTAAAGATGGATATCTTTCGGTTTCAGGTTGGAAGGAAAACTCTAATCAATTGACTTTAGAATTTCTAAAAGAAGTAAATGATTATGGTGCAAGTCGATTGATTTATACTGATATAAACCGCGATGGTACCAAACAATGCCCAAATTTTAAAGAAACATCAAAAATTGCCGACGTTTCAAATTGTCCAGTGATTATTTCAGGAGGAGTTTCTTCAATTGATGACATTAAAAAAGCAAAGAGTTTAAATAAAAATATTGAGGGTATCATAGTTGGCAAGGCTATATATGATGGAGATATTAAATTAGAAGAATTAGTAAGAGAAATAGATGCTTAAAAATAGAATTATTCCATGTCTTGATGTTAAAAATGGTAGAGTTGTTAAGGGAATTAATTTTGTCGATTTAAAAGATGCGGGAGATCCTGTAGAGCAAGCTAAAATTTATAGTGATGGTGGTGCTGATGAAATTTGTTTTTTAGATATTACAGCTTCTAATGAAAATAGAGATACCATTTATGATGTAGTTGAAAGAACATCTAAGAAATGTTTTGTACCTTTAACGGTTGGTGGAGGAGTTAGAGGTGTTGATGATATTAATAAGCTATTAAATTATGGAGCAGATAAAGTTTCAATTAATACTGCTGCTGTGCAAAATCCAGAAGTAATTATTGAAAGTTCCAAAAAATTTGGATCACAATGTATTGTTGTTGCGATAGATGCTAAAAAAAATAAAGATAAGTGGGAAGTTTTTACTCATGGTGGAAGAAAAAATACAGGCATAAATGCAATAGAATTTGCAAAAAAAATGGAAGATAGTGGAGCAGGAGAACTGCTAGTTACATCTATGGATAGGGATGGAACCCAAATTGGTTATGATAATGATTTGATGTTTAAGATATCTTCAATAGTTAATATACCTGTGATTGCCTCAGGTGGAGTAGGTAACTTGGATCACTTAGTAGATGGTATAAAATTAGGAAAAGCTAGTGCGGTTCTAGCAGCATCAATTTTTCATTATGGAACACACTCAGTTCAAGAGGCCAAGCAATATTTGGACTCAAAAGGAATTCCTGTTAGAATTTAAATATGTCAGAAAATCTAATAAATTTAGTAAAAACAATCAGAGATAGAAAAAATAAAGATAAAGATAAATCTTATACTTCTTCGTTATTATCTGGTGGGTTGTCGAAATGTATAGATAAGATGGAAGAAGAATTTGGTGAGCTTAAAGAGGCTTTAAATGATAAATCTAACATAGTACATGAGGCAGCAGATGCAATTTATCACATATTGGTTACGCTAGAAGCAGCTGATATTAAATTTGAAGATGTTTTAAATGAATTAGAAAACAGAAAAAAACAGTCAGGTATTGAAGAAAAAAATAACAGATAATGAGTTATGATAAAAATAATATTTTTGCAAAAATTTTAAGAAAAGAAATTCCATGTAAAAAAATATTTGAAAATGATCATGTTCTTTCTTTTCATGATATTAACCCTCAAAAAAAAATTCATGCATTGGTAATACCAAAAGGTGAATATATTAATTTAGATGATTTTAATAATAGAGCTCCAGATGAAGAGATAGTTGCATTAAGTAAAGCAATTACAGAAGTTTCAAAAATATTAGGAATATCAGCTGATACAGGAAAGGGTTACAGAGCACTTACCAATTTAGATGATCACGGAGGTCAAGAGGTTCCACATTTACACTTTCATTTATTTGGAGGTGAAAAAATTGGAAAAATGGTTGAGTGACAGAAAAAATTTTTAGAAACTATCTAGAGCTAAGATCTTTTAAAGATTTTAAAGATGTTAAAAAACCGTCAGAAAATTTTTCTGTAAAATTAGTTGATCCAAAAGATTTCCAATTAAATAAATTTTTTTATAAAAATATAGGTAAAAGTTATCAATGGATTGATAGACTTGTTTGGACAGATTTTGATTGGACCGAGTATGTCTCTGATAAAAAAATTTTTACTTACATTCTTAAAAATAAAGATGATGTAGCAGGTTATTTTGAGCTATTATTCCACAAAGATATAAAAGAGGCAGAAATTGCATATTTTGGTATTCTAGAAGAATATTTTGGAAAAAAATTAGGTGGATATCTCCTAAGTGAAGCAATCAAAATCTCATTTAATTTAGGTTCCTTAAGAGTTTGGGTTCATACCTGTTCTTTAGACCATAAAAATGCCTTACTCAATTACCAATCAAGAGGCATGAAAATTTTTAAATCTGAAACATTAATTAGATAAATAATTAATTATTTTTAGGCAAAATAAAAATTTTATTATTTATTTTTTGATTTATTTTAACGGATGAAATGAATGTAACAGTTAATTTTTGATATACATCTATAGTTTGCCATCCAATTAAAGAAAAATTTTTTTTATCAAAAAACACATTAATTTCATTATTATTTTCAAAAATAGTAAAATTTATATATTTTTTATCTATTTCCTTTGGTTCCAAATTATCCATTTTTGATATTAGGTATTTTTTGTCTAATAAGAATTTTAGAGGAGTTTTGCTTAGAGGGTAACGATAGTAGCTGCCAGTATTTGCAGTTTTTATTACTAAAGATTTTCCATTAGAAATAATAATCTTTTTACTAGGATCATTATATTCACACCAAATTTTCTTAGGGTATTTTATAATACATTTTCCATTTTCATTATTATTGTCAATAGTTTGTGTAAAATTAAAACTTAAATTATTAGTAAGCTGCATTTGAGAAATGACTTTTTCTTTTGAAGAAGAAAAAACAGGATTATAAAAATTTAATATAAAAAAAATTATCAAAATCTTAAACATTACAGAACATCTCTCTTACCAACATGATTTGCTTTACTTACTATTCCATCAGCTTCCAGCATATCAATAATTCTTGCAGCTCTATTATAGCCTATTTGTAGTTTTCTTTGTAAAAAAGAAGTTGAGGCCTTACCTTCAGATCTAATAATATCTAATGCAGCTTGATACAACTCATCTTTGTTATTAGAGCCTGAAGAGCTTTCACCAATTTCTTTTTCATCTGCAAAACTTAATATTTCATCTATATAGTCTGGTTCTGCTTGACTTCTCAAATAGTTGTTAACTTTTTCAATTTCATTATCCGAAACAAAAGGAGCATGGATTCTGACTATACGATTAGCAGAAGACATGTAAAGCATATCACCTTTACCCAACAGTTGTTCAGCACCTTGCTCACCTAAAATTGTTCTGCTATCTATCTTAGAAGTTACTTGAAATGATATCCTGGTGGGAAAGTTTGCTTTGATAGTTCCTGTAATAACATCAACACTAGGTCTTTGAGTTGCCATTATAATGTGAATTCCAGCAGCTCTTGCCATTTGAGAAAGTTTTTGAATATAGTTTTCTATTTCTTTTCCAGCAACAAGCATTAAGTCGGACATTTCATCAACTACAACAACTATGTATGGCATAGCTAAAGAATGTTTTTTATTATAACTATCAATATTACGAACACCTTCTTTAGTCATAAGTCTGTATCGATTTTCCATTTCCTTAACAACCCATCCTAATACAGAAGCCGCTTTTTTGGCTTCAGTAATCACTGGGCAAAGTAAGTGAGGTATACCCTCATAAGTGGATAACTCTAACATTTTAGGATCTATTAAAATAAACTTACATTTATCTGGTGTATGTCTGTAAAGAAGAGAGAGAATAATTGTGTTAATACAAACAGACTTACCTGATCCAGTAGTTCCAGCTATTAATAAATGAGGCATCGAAGCCAAATCTCCCACCACTGGAATACCCGATATGTTTTTACCAAGAGCTATTGGTAGCCTGATATCTTTATTTGCAAAGTCACTATTAGAAAGTATTTCGCTAAGGTAAACATTTTCACGAGTAGAGTTGGGCAACTCAATACCAATAGTGCTTCGCCCAGGTATTGTAGCAATTCTAGCCGATTCAGAGCTTGTATTTCTTGCAATATCATCTGAAAGGTTAATGATTTTTGACACCTTAACACCTGCTGCTGGCTCAAATTCATTTAAAGTCACAACTGGTCCATGACTAACTTTTTGTATACTACCACTAACTCCAAAATCTAAAAGAATTTTTTCTAAAAACCCACTGTCTATGTAGTCCTCTTCTCTTAATTTCTCTCTCTCTTTTTTTGTATGGATTTTCAATAAATCAACAGAAGGCAATTTAAATTTTATCTTCTTATTACCTGCTATATTTTCATTTTTTATAAAAGGTAAATCGTCTTGAATTAAACTTTTAATTTCTTCCTGAGGTATAAATTCACTGATTATCTCATTTTCATTAGTATAATTTTTTTCTTTTTTAAAAAATAAAAATTTAAATATTTTTTTAATTATCTTGTAAAAAGAATTAATTTTGAATTGAATGCTGATTAAGAACAGAGACAGAGTTAGCAAGATAAGCATATAATAAGAAATTTGAGAATTAATATTAATTAATGAATTAAGAAAAGTTGTTTCTAAATATTTTCCAACAAAGCCACCATTACCATTAATATAAAGCTTAAAGGTAACTGGATAAAAAAAAGAAAAAAATAGAGAACCAAATAGTAAGTATAAAATAGTATAGAAAATATTTTCTAATATTAATAAAATTTTCTTATTTAGAATTAAATTTAATCCAGACAGAATAAGGCTAAAAGGGATTAGTAGAGTTATTGCACCAAAAGACTGAAAAAAAATATCAGCGACAAAACTGCCCTGAAATCCAAGAATATTTTTGATTTCCTTATTGTCTGGAAAGATAAAATTAGGATCGTCAGGAGAAAAACTAATCAAAGAAATTAATAACAAGATACCTGTTATTAAAAAACTTATACCAATCACTTCAATAACTCTATTTATGCCAAAATTTATTGCATAGTTGGCTAATTTTTTAAATTTCATAAATTAATGAATCGAATTAATCACTTTGTATCATCTAATTTTTATTGTTAAAATTAAAAATTATTATGAATATCTGTATTATTGGGAATACCCTTACCAGTCTATCTTTAGCAAAGAATCTTACAAACAAAAAAATAGATGTTCATATTTACCATAAAAATAAAAATAAAAATGACAATTTATACTTAAGTAGAACAATTGGAATATCTAAAAGTAATTTAGAATTCTTCAAAAAAGAAATTCATGACATACCCAAGAAAAGTTTGTGGGAAATCAAAAAGATAGAAATCTATTCAGAAAAATTAGAGAGAGAAAACATATTAAGATTTGAAAAAGATAAAAGTAAATTATTTTATATGGTAAAAAATAAAGAACTTTATGAAATATTAGAAACTGATAAATCTAAAAATAAATTTTTAAAAATAATAAAAATAAAAGACAATTCTTTTTATGAAGGTCTATTAAAAAATAATCAATATGATTTAATAATTAATTGTGACCCAAATAATTTTTTATCAAGAAAATACTTCACAAAAAAAATTAACAAAGATTATAATAACCTTGCGTTCACAACAATTTTTAAACATGAAAAAATGGAAAATAATGCCGCATCTCAAATTTTTACAAAATATGGTCCAATTGCATTCCTGCCAATTTCAAATACCGAAACCTCAGTAGTGTGCTCTTTAGACACAAAGAATAAAAAATATAAAGATGCTGAGGTTGTAGACCTAATAACTAAAAATAATTTTAGATATAAAATAATAAAAATATCTAAACTAAATAATTTTAATCTGAGTTCATCTAACTTAAGAAACTATCACCATAAAAACATTTTAGCATTTGGAGATTCACTTCACAAAATACATCCACTAGCAGGTCAGGGATTTAATATGACTATTAGAGATATTAAAATTCTATCTAAAATTATTCAAAATAAAATTGATCTTGGTATACAATTAGACTCATCAATTTTAAAAGAGTTTGAAAAAGAAACAAAGAGTAAAAATTTTCTCTTTTCTAGTAGTGTAGACTTTATTTATGAGACCTTTAATCTTGATAAAAAAATAAGAAATAAAAGTTTTAATAGAATTTTAAAAATTATTGGAAAAAATAAAACTCTAAACAATTATCTCATTAAATTTGCAGATAAAGGATTAAACTTTTAGACATTATTGGATAGTTGTATTGTCAAAATTATCATAATTATAGGTACTTAATATCTCAGCAATTTTGTTCTTTCTTAATTCCAAACTTTGACTTTCTAATAAAACTTGTTTTTCTTCCAGTGAAAAGGGAGATGCCATAGCAAGGGCATTTATCGTTTCGTTTAAATTTTGTTTTTCCAAAGATTTCCAATTAATTATATAACCTTTTTTTTCAAATAATGATTTCAAATCTTTAAAAATTAATTTAAGATCTGAAAATTTTAAATCTTCTTTTTGTAAGCTTAAATCATTTTGATAATCATCAAAATTAATCTCACATTCACGATACTGCTTATCATTTTTAATTTCTTTAGTAATTTTAAAACGTGTTAAACCATTAAGCTCAATTAAACAGTTGCCGTCTGCTGTATCTTTAAAATTAGTAATTTTCCCTAAACAGCCAGTTTCATAAACATCCAAGATAGAATTGATATTATTCTTTTTAGGTTGAATTAAGCCTATTAATTTATTTGTTTTCATACTGTCAGTAATCATCTCAATGTACCTTGGTTCAAAAATATTTAGGGGAACAGTTGTGTTGGGAAAAATAATAAAATTGCTTAATGGAAAGATAGGTATAATTTTTGGTAAATTTTGTTTTTTCATTACTTCTTTTAGCAAATTTTTAAAAATCTATATAGCAGTCAATAACTTTATTATTGCTTACATTAAAAAAACCGTCTATTTATAATGATTTTATAAGCGGGTCTAGCTCATTGGTAGAGCGAATCGTTGCCAACGATTAGGTAGAGGGTTCGATTCCCTTGACCCGCTCCATTAACCTAAAGTTGATTAATAAATGAACGATCTTTTAAATAAAAAATGTATTCCCTGTGAGGGTGGAATTTTACCATTTGATATAAGTGAAATACACAAATATCAAAAAAAAGTAGATGGATGGGATGTAAATGAAAATGAAACAAAGATCTATTTTTTAGAAAAAAAATTTACTTTTAAAAATTTTATTAATAGTCAGGAGTTTATCAATAAAGTTGGAATAATTTCAGAAGCAGAAGGCCATCACCCCGACATTTCTTTTGGGTGGGGATACGCAAAAATTATAATTACTACGCATGCGATAAAAGGATTATCAGAAAATGATTTTATTCTAGCTGCTAAAATTGATCAAATTTTTAATGTCTAAAATGTCTTGTTTTAGAAAAGACTAGAATAGTATTAGTTCGATTTGCAAATTTTATTATTTCTTTATCCCTGATTGATCCAGAGGGCTGTATTATAGCAGTAACACCTGACTGCACTAATTTTTCTATACCATCAACAAATGGAAAAAAAGCATCTGAAGCTGCAACAACTTCTTCATTTAAATTTTGAAATTTGTTCATTTTATCTATTGCAATTTGACAGCTATCAAGTCTGCTTGGCTGTCCAGATCCAATACCCACCGTTGTCTCTTGACTAGCCAAAACAATCGCATTTGATTTAACGTATCTACAAACATTAAAAGCAAAAACTAAATTTTTCATTTGAGCCTTACTAGGTTGTTTTTTTGAAACTATTTTAAAATTTTTAATATTAAATTTTTCCATATCTTCAGATTGAGTTAAAATAGAATAATTAGCTGAGTTAAATTTTATTAAATTGTGCACTGTAAAGTTTGTCGCATCAATAAGCCGTAAATTTTTTTTCTTTTTTAAAACTTTTAATGCCGCAGAATCAAAACCATTTGCAATAATAACTTCCAAAAAAATATTATTTAGCTCTATGGCTAAAGTTTTATTTACTTTGTAATTGCATGAAACTATTCCTCCAAAGGCGCTTACAGGGTCGCATGCTAGTGCTAATTGATAGCTTTTTAAGGCATTTTTATTAATAGAAACACCACATGGATTAGTATGTTTTACGATAACAGTTCCTGAATTATTTGGTAAAGATTTTGAAATAGTTAAGGCAGAGAATATATCATTGTAGTTGTTATAACTTAGCTGTTTTCCATGAATCTGTTTAATACCTAAGCTTTGCGTTCTTGAGTAAACAGCAGCATGCTGGTGAGAGTTTTCTCCATATCTCAATTTTTCAATCAAATTGCCGTAGATAATTTTTTTCTTAGGAAAATTATTATTTTTAATTTTGTTAAAGTAATTTGAGATTACAGCATCATAATAAGCTGTTTCAGAAAAGGCCTCTAAAGACATCTTTTCTCTAAATTCAATAGATGTAGAGCCTTTATTTTTTTCTATCTCATTAATTAGTTCGCTATATTGATCTGAACAAGTGATTACAGTAACATCATTATAATTTTTTGCTGCAGCTCTAACCATTGTCGGCCCCCCAACATCAATATTTTCTATAATTTTTAAATGATTATTTGTTTGTTCTAAAGTTTTTTCAAAAGGATAGAAGTTAACAATAACTAGATCTATTTCTTCAAAATTATTTTTTTTTAGGTCCTTTTTGTGAGAGCTATTATTCCTTTTACTTAATATTCCAGCATGTATTTTTGGGTGTAATGTTTTAACTCTTCCACCAAGTATTTCAGGAGAACCTGTGTACTCAGAAATTTCTAAACATTTGAAACCAAGTTTCTTGATCTCCTTATAAGTCCCACCGGAACTAATTAATTCAATATTATATTTAGTTAAAACTTTTAAAAGTGCTTTTAAATTTTTTTTATCAGAAATAGAAATTAGTGCTTTTTTTATTTTCTTCATTATATTTTAGTAATTTCCCATTTTATAGTCTGGTTTTCATCATTAGTCATTCCAGAAATGACTATGTTCTGATTATCAACAAAAGAATCTTTTTTACCAAAATATAGACCGTTATCAATATTCATATTATTGTTAGCACAATTAAATTTCCAACCCTCACCAGCAAGGTCTATAAGTATTGATTTATTATCTTGGGTCTTCATTACCTTAATATTAGGCTCTAAATGAAATCTAATTTCAAATTTTAAATTTTTAATACCATTTTTAGAAATTATTTTATCATGCCCAACAAATTTTATCTGTTCTGGGTAAAACTCTATTTCTCTTTCATGAATAATGCCATATTGTTTTAAATAACCATCATGTGCAGCACTAATTTTCCAGTAATTTTTCTCGAAGACAATATTTTTTTTTAATATTTTTAATCCATTAGAAATTCTAGAATTTTTATTTTTAGTTTTATTAAATCTACATGAAGACCTATCATCTAAAATTAGCGTACTATGTGTGGCACTTGATTTTGATAGCTCATTTAATTGATGATTATAGTTTTGAAAATATCCAGAATTACAAATTAACTTTTTCCCATTCGTTATTATTTCAAAAGATAGCACACCTGCTTGATAGTTTAAGGAAAATTTTTTATCAGGAGTAGATCCAACATCCATGATCAGTGAGGTCTTTTTATTATTAAGAACTGCGTACCCTCCCAATTCATTGCTTTGATTTTTAAAATTATAGCCAAGTTTTTTTAAATAATGATCAAAATCGATATTATTTGTTTCATTGTTACCGTTGAAAAGTAGATCTACCTTGTTATTTTGCCAACTAAATGCATAAGCTTTACCTAAATAATATATATTTTCATTAATAAAATCAGGTATCTCACTTTGAGATTCTTTGAACCACTCTCTAATTAAAATAAAATACTTTAAGTAAAAACATAATTGTCTAATGTTCCTTGATTTTGGAAAATTATCATTATCAAAAGAAAATTTTATAAGTTTTTTCAATAAGCTTAGCCCTGTTTTTAAATACCGATCTTTATCTTTATAGGATAAACCAGTTAAAATAATAGCTGCACAGCCTATCATTTTATCATCAACCCATTCTGATCTTTCTATTTCATTAATTAAATGATTGATTTGTTTTTTTATAATACTATCAAATCTATTCTTGTAATCAGTGTTACCATCTTCATAAGTAAGTCTAGAGTTAGAAGTCCAAGCAATTATTCTTTTAGCTACTATATCGACTTCCCAACTTTTAGAGTTGTATCTATGATTTTTATCTATCCATTGTAAAATTATATTTTGAGTATTCTTTTTTGAAGATTTTAAATCCAAACTAAATAACCAAAAAAAGCTATTTAAATTTTTATAATCTTTTTCTTTTAATTTTTTGTTATCCCATATCTTATTTAATGAGTAATTTTCGATGTTAATCTTTTTTTTTCCATACTTTATAAGAGAGTCTAGTAAGTTCGGACTTGGGTAATATTCTAAAGAACTAACAATAGAAGATGTAATTTTTCTGTTATAAATATTTGAAGTTAAATACAAAGAGTGAATTTTTTTTTTAGAAAATATATATGAATTATTAATAAGATTTAATAAATTATTAAAAATCATTATTCTAACTTGATTTTAAAAGGTCTATATTTTTTTTTATATTTCCATTGTTGTTTTTGAATACTGTAGTACCAGAAACTAAAATATTGGCACCAGCTTCAATAGCTAACTTATTGTTATTAAAGTTAATCCCACCATCAATTTCAATATCAAAATCTAAGTTTTTTTGACCCTCTATTTTTCTTAATTCTTTAATTTTATCCAATACTTTAGGCATAAACTTCTGTCCTCCAAATCCAGGATTTACACTCATAATCAAAACTAAATCAATTTCATTCAACAAATCAGTTATTAGGTCAATCTTAGTTTCGGGGTTT
>Ga0209091_10002087_pt1 | contig 17126 bp, 12 predicted proteins | sample ArcticOcean_MG_C_6_FD_187438 | JGI IMG/M metagenome (GOLD analysis project Ga0209091, IMG submission 187438) | Marine microbial communities from western Arctic Ocean - ArcticOcean_MG_CB8_128 (SPAdes) (version 2) | ecosystem: Environmental > Aquatic > Marine > Oceanic | place: Arctic Ocean...
TTGACTCCATTAACGCGAGAATTTACGATACGCTGAACAATGGCGTTTACCGTTGCGGATTTGCAACGACCCAAAAAGCTTATGAAACTTCTTTTACTGAACTATTCGCTTGTCTTGATGAACTTGAGTCAAGACTAACAAACCAGCGTTTCCTGCTTGGAAATAGAATCACTGAAGCAGACTGGCGTCTGTTTCCCACATTGATCCGCTTTGACGCAGTTTACTATTCACATTTCAAAACTAATCTGCACAGGATCAGAGATTATCCGGAACTCTATGGATACACCTGTGATTTGTATCAGCAGCCTGGAGTTGCGAAAACAGTCAACATTGAGCACTTCAAGCAGCATTACTATTACAGCCACGAAACAATAAATCCATCCAGAATTGTTCCGGAGGGTCCGGAACTTGATTTCGAAGCCCCTCATCAACGTGAAAAACGTTTTGGCTCATAGAGTTAAACCCGGGTATTCACTTGGAACTGATTATGGCCGGTGATCAACGGAGTTCAATTAAGCGCTTGACAATACCTTCGAGGTTTAGAACTTCATCTACAGCGCCGCATTCTACTGCTTTTCGAGGCATTCCGTAGACTACGCAAGATTCCTCGTCTTGTGCCATTGTTAAGGATCCTGTATCGTGCATTTCGGAGAGACCCATAGCCCCGTCATCACCCATTCCTGTCAGAATTACTCCGACTGACTTTTTTCCAACAAGGTTTGCAACTGATCGGAAAAGAACATCGACTGAAGGCCGGTGCCGGTTTACAAGTTCTCCACTGTTCATGGTAACAGCATATTCTCTTCCAACGAGTTTGAGCATCATGTGTTGATCACCGGGTGATATCAAAACTTTACCGCGTTCCACTTTATCCCCATCGCAAGCTTCACTGACATTCAACTGGCATTCCCTGTTAAGGCTTTCTGCAAAGGATCCGGTGAATGCTTTTGGCATATGCTGAACAATTACAATTCCGGGCATGTCAGCTGGTAACGGTACAAGGACTTCTCTCAAGGCTGTTGTGCCTCCCGTAGATGATCCTATGGCAATTACCTTGTCCTGTCCTTTAATTCCTGTGTAAGAGGCCGCTGCAGGAAGAATGGCATCTGCACTAAATTTTTTCGCAGGAGTTATAAAGCGCTGATGTGGAGTTTTCACCTTAGCCTGTGCTGCTGCTTTTATTTTATCGCAAATCTGAATGGAAAGATCCTCCAGCGCCTCTTTGACACCCAGCTTAGGCTTTTCGACTATATCCACTGCACCCAATTCTAGACTTCGCAGAGCTTCTTTGCTGCCCTGCGTGGTCAATGCGCTGACCATCACTACCGGCATTGGGTTAGATTTCATCAGTCGTTCAAGAAAAGTCAGGCCGTCCATTCGAGGCATTTGAACATCAAGACTGATGACGTCAATTTTTTTTTCGCCTAACATGCGAAGAGCAATCAATGCATCCGGGGCAGTTCCTGCAACTTCAAGTTCCGGATCAGATGAATAAATTTCTTTTAATGTTTTTCTGACTACTGCAGAGTCGTCAACAATAAGTACTTTATATGGTGGAGTTGGTTTTTCGTTCATTCTTTACTCTTGTTTTCTATCAACGTATCAAATTCTTCTTTTGAAAGCAGGTAGTCAATGTCCAGTAGAATTATCATTTCATCCTTAGTCTTTGCGACACCTTTGATAAATTTAGTGTCTACATTCACTGCTAACTCAGAGGTGTCCTGCATTTCATCTTCCTTGACAAAGATAACATCTGACACTGCATCTACAGTAAGTCCAATGTATTTATTTTCTACATCAACGATTATTATCACTGAGAACTCATGCCTTTCCTCATCGGACATATTAAACTTTTTTCGAAGGTCCATAACTGGAATCACGAGACCACGAAGATTGAACATTCCTACAATGAAATCCGGCATCCTCGGAATACGGGTGAGGCCTTCCGGAAAGCTGATAAGTTCACGTACCTTTAGAATGTCCAGACCGTATTTTTCCTGTCCCAATATAAAGGTGATTAGCCTGGTTCCTTCACTGTAGGAAATATCCAGGCTCATATCTTCCAGTTCTTCATCAGAAAGACTTACTGTTCCCAGGTATTTTTTGTTTTTATTATTTTCCATTTTTCCCTTTACTTTGGGTTTTAATTAACAAGACTTGCAACATCCAAAATGAATGAAATTCTTCCATCACCAAGAATGGTCGCTCCGGCAATTCCCGGAACCTGGATGAAATTATCTTCCATACTCTTAATTACCACGGGTCCTTGATCGACAATTTCATCGACAAAAAGGCACTGTTTACGATTTGCATGTTGCACTACAACAACCAAACCTTCAGTGGGCTCTTTGTACCTTGGTTTCAGCTTTAAACGCTCATACAAGCGTAACAAGGGGATATATTCTCCGCGAATTTCAACCAGTTCACCTTTGTCTTTAATTTTTTTAATTTGTTCAGGAACCGGCCTTAGCGACTCATTGACCGAAAGTAGAGGAATAGTAAATACTTGATGACCTACATCGATCATCATTCCCTCAATAATGGCAAGTGTTAGTGGTAATTTAAGTTTTGTATTCGTACCTTTGTTAAGTACACTGCTTATCTCTATTGTTCCAAGAAGTGCCTCAATGTCGCGCCTTACTGTATCCATACCAACGCCCCGTCCTGAAACATCGGTCACCTCTGTTGTTGTTGTAAAACCCGGCAGAAATAGTAATTTATAAATTTCATCTTCAGAAAGTTCGTCTGTATCATTTATAAATCCTTTCTTCACTGCGGAGTCAAAAATTACTTTTGCATCAATGCCCTTTCCGTCATCTTCTATTTCGACAATAACATAGCCCTCCTGTTGTGATGCTCTGAGCGAGATAGTCCCGGTCGGGTCCTTTCCATTTTTTATTCGCGTTTCTGAATCTTCAATTCCATGATCCATTGAATTGCGAACTAAATGTACCAAAGGCCCTTGGAGCTGTTCTGTGACGGTTTTGTCTAATTCAGTATCACCACCTTCGATTTCCAACCTGATTTTCTTTTTGCTTTTAGTGGCATAATCACGAACCGTACGTTTCATGTTATTTAAAATACTTCCCACTGGAATCATTCGTACCTGCAATATCTGATCTTGTAGTTCCTGTACTGACTTTTCATTGTCCTCCACGAATTGCTCAAGCATTTCTCCAAGTTTTACATCGATCTCCATTATCTTGTCACTCAGCAGGTGCAGGCGGGCTTGATTGATCACCGTTTCTCCCACCAGGTTTTGCAACTTGTCTAATCTCTCAACCGTAACGCGAATGGATTGTGTGGCCTTGCTTTCAGTGGTTTTCTTCTTAGTGTCCTTAACAGGTGCCGGTTCCTGTGATTTCTGAATAGATAATGATTGTTGCTCTGCGTCAGAAGAATCTGGCTCTGTTGTTATTTCTTTTTCAGGTTCTTCAACTTCTTTTGATTCTGATTCTGATTTAGTTTTTTCACCCTCTTTTTGTTCAGGCTCTAAGTTTGATTCTACCTCAGATACATCAACTTTGTTTTGTTCCTGCTCTTTTTCTTCGGGTTCATCATAAATACCATGAGAAGCAAGACCTGGATCCTCTGGCGGAGATTCTGCCGGTTCAAATTTAACTTCATTTTTATCGTCTTGAAAGAAAATCAGGATATTTTCAATCTCCTCTGCAGGACGACTAGTTACCAGCTTCGCACTCCACCAAAGATGGATATCTTCAGGGTCATGGTTTTTCAGGTCAGGCAAACTTCCTAAATGTGGAATCATGTCCAGATCACCGAGCTCTGCTAACTCTTTAATTAAAAGTATCGGATCAGAACCTTTACGCAGCATTCCTGAATCAAATTTCAGATGAAGCAGATATGCTATTTCTTCTCCTTCATCTTCATCATCCCACTGAACTTCTTCCTGTACTTTGTTCTCAACACTTTCCGTACTTTGTTCATTTTGAGGATCAACTGCTTCAGGCTTTACCTCGTCTTCTTGGGTTTGTACCTCGTCCTTGGAAGCAGGTTCTTTTGTTTTTTCTTCAGTTTTTTTGTCAGGCGGTTTTGATGTTGGCTGTCCAGCATTCTCTTCAAATTCTCTAAGTTGTATAAGTGTTTTGTCTATGAGTTGTTGGTCTACATCGCCACCTTCTCGGATTTTGCTCAAAAAAGATCTGAATCCATCGATGGAACTGAGAAGCAGAGAAGCCATTTCAGGAGTGCAGACAATTTCTCCGTTCCTTGCTTTATCGAGCAGGTTTTCAAAATGATGGGCATATTCAGCTAATTCTGTCTCCATGACCATTCCTGCACCACCTTTAATGGTATGCATAGCTCGAAAAATACGGTCAATCAGAGAACGTTTTTTTGGTTGTTCTTCGAGCAGAAGGACTCCTTCCTCCAAGTCCTCGATTATCTCCTCGACTTCCTCAACGAACTCTTCCAAAGCTGGATTATCCACTTTTTCTCTATCTTTTTTAATGATTAGGATTTAATTTTTTATAACTGTACTTTTACTTTTGAGTAAATACTTGCTCTCCCTTCCAGTCTTTCGGAGGAGGTGTATTCTTAAATATTTTGCAGCGTTCCAGGTATAAAGCAGCCGCTCCATCTGCAGGGCAGTCTTTCAAGCAGGATTTGAAATTTGTCGTAGCAGCTGTCCATTTTTGAGCCCGATAGTTTATCAAAGCTTCTGCAAACTTTTCACGACTTCCAAGTTTCTGTTCTCGAATTGGTTCAGGATCACTATTGCAGACTTCAAAAATGGTGACCGGCTCTTCTTTGCCTTTAACTTGAACAAGATCAAGTTCTCGAAATTCAATATTACTTTCATGTTGAATAAAGTCATGAGTTGATTGAGAAATCAATATTTTACTTCGATAAAATTTTGTAAGACCTTCCAGGCGCGCAGCTAGATTTACCGTGTCTCCAGTAACAGTAGACTCCATGCGTTCTTCAGAACCAACTGTCCCGATAATGACAGGACCGCTGTGAATTCCAACTCCAACCCTAAGCAGGTTATCACCTGATCTATTATTATCTACGTTGAAAGAGTCAATCTGCTCTTGCATACTAATTGCTGCCATAACACTGTTTAGAGCATCAGTGTCATTAGGTTCTTCCGGAATACTGAATAATGCCATGACGCAGTCACCGATGAACTTATCTACAAAACCTTTATTTTGAGAAATAGGGGCTGTCATTCTTTTGAAAAAATCATTTAGAAAATCTACAAGCTCCTGTGGAGTCATCTTTTCAGAAAGACTGGTAAATGATCTAATATCACAAAAAAGAATGCTGATGAAGTCAGTGTCCGCTTTTCCAAATTTTAAAAATTCCAGTCCGTCAGGAGCAATACGTTTAATAAATTCCTTCGGAACAAATTTTTCAAATACCGCAGTCAGTTTTGCAGCAGCCTCAGTTTCGGCCAAGCGCATTTTTGTTGTCTTTAACTCTTCAAACGCTTTCTGTTGCTGAATTAAGGAAAGTTCTAAATCCTTGTTGAGTCTTCGTGACTCATCCTCTGCCTGTTTGATTCTCACCATCACCTTGACTCGTGCGGCCAACTCGTCAAAATCAAAAGGTTTTGGCAGATAATCATCTGCTCCAAGTTTCGCAAGACCAAGTACCAGTTGTTTAATGTCAGTTTGGGCAGTAAGAAAAAGAACCGGAATTTTCTTCCAGTCATCATCCTGCTTTAAAATTCTAATGCATTCGTCCCCGCTCATGTTTGGCATATTCCGGTCAAGAACAATCACATCCGGTAGATCTTTTCGTAAACAGTTTGAAAGCCAACGCAAAGCTTCCAAACCATCTCCCTTTTCCACGATGGAATAATTTTCTTCAGTTTGTTGTTCAAGAGTCCTACGGACTTGTCCCCGGATAGTCCTTGAATCATCAACAGTCATGATTATTGCTGACATAACAGTCTAAGCTTTATTTGAGTCTTCAAGCATTGATCCCAATCCTGTTAACTTCAGTGCTTCCTTTACAGGTTCGGACTCAGATGCAATCCGGAATGTCTTACCTTTTTCCAGAGCGTTTATTCGACAAACAGCGAGAAGTTGTACCCCTGCAGTATCTATTGCTTCTACTTCAGATAAATCAATCTGAACACTGCTGCGTTCAGATTCGATAGTGTCAAGCATAATTTTTTGTAAAGGCTGAAGTTCCTGAATGACACAGTTACCTTTCACTTTAATTCCAGTACTTTCCAATACAATTTCCATAATGTTTTTAGATAAAAGTTAGATCACTTTTTTTGATAGATGCTGATGGAATGTTTTTCCATTTTATCTATACTATAGCCAGATTCTGTGATTCCTAAAACCAGCCATCCTCCTTCTTCAAGGTGATCAACCAGTTTCCTGATTAAAAATTCCCGCCTTTCAGGTTGCAGATAATAGAGTACATTCCTGCAGAAGATCAACTGAAATTTTGTTTCAATCGGGTACTCTGCTGACATTAAATTAAACTGCCGAAACTGGATTAATCTCTGAATTTCAGTTTTTATCTGAATATGAGAATTTGGTTTTTCAAATTCCGAAGTAAAATATCTCCTTCTAAATGAGTCAGGAATTGGACTAAGAAATTTATCTGCATAACAACCTTGAATTGCTGATTCAAGAACATCTGTATTGACATCAGAACCTAGAATTCGCAACCCTCCATTGGAAATGAAACTAGCTCCAAAAAAATCATGGGATTCAAAAGCCAGCGTATAAGGCTCCTCACCCGTTGAACAGCCTGCACTCCAAAATCGTAATTTGTGTTGTCTACTGGATGCCTGTTTTTTCAACTCTGGGAAAATATTTTGACGAAGAAAATCGAAATGTTTTTTTTCTCTGTAGAACTCACTTTTGGTTGTTGTAACAGCATTGTAAAGATACTGTCGCTCACTTTTGTTTTCTTCTCTTTCAATAAAATCATAATAGTTCTGGAAAGTTTGCAACTTGTTTTTTTGAAGCCTTCTCTGAACTCTTGAGTAGAGCAAGTATTTCTTATCATCTCCCCATTCAAAACCCAGTTCCTTCTGAACCAATTTACGAAAAAGGTTGAATTCATCTTCTGTTGGTTCAGTAACCGACATTAACTTAGCAGTTGCAGTGTTATTTGGGCTTTTGGTAATTAGCATATCAGGCATATAATCCAGGTAGATTTTAGAGATTTCAGTTGATTATCTGAAAGGAGGTAAGGATTTGTTTTTTACTCCCATATGTGTTTCCTGCGAATCATCAGGTTCTGTATTTGACAGATTTTCCTCAACCGCCTCTTTTTTATGTGTCAGGTTGTTCTGTTCTATCTGTTTTGTACGACTGACCATGTCTAGGGATCCTTGATCCTCCACCTTAAATGTGTTGAGCAGTTCCTCAAGGTTTTCTGCTTCCTGAGCCATGTTTTGGCTTGTAGTGGTATTTTGCTCGACCAGTGCGGAGTTCTCCTGCGTAATACGGTCCATGTCCGCAATTGCTTTATTTATCTGATCCACTCCCTCAGCTTGTTCTTCGGAAGCCACCTTTATGTTTCCCATCACCTCTGACACTTCCTTGACTGAGTTGAGGATTCCATTGAGATTCGAATCACTCTCCGATTTAAGGTTGTTGAGCATTGTTTCGATTTTTGTTCTCATTTCATCCATCCCCTCCTCTCCGTCTTTTACCAGGTTCCGCCCTGAATTAATGTGTCCCAAACTAGTTTGGATAAGCACTCCAATCTCAGTTGAAGCTTTGGAGGAACGGTGTGCCAGTTTTCGTACTTCGGATGCCACAACGGCAAATCCCTTGCCGTGTTCTCCCGCGCGTGCTGCCTCAACAGAGGCATTAAGAGCAAGGAGATTAGTCTGAAAAGCAATATCGTTCATCAAGGTAATTATACCCTCAATCTTTTTTGAACTTTCCATGATCTCTTCCATTGCACTAACTACATCTTTATTTGTAGATTGAAGATTCTGAAGCATATCCTGGTTCATTTCAATAGAATTGTTAACAGCATCAAGTAGCTCAGTCCTGCTGTCAACCACGGATTTCTGGGCTTTCTGAGTGATTTCATTTGCGTTTTTTGCATCTTCCGCATTGTTCTGCACAATGCTGTTTATTTCTTCCATTGCAGTTGCAGTTTCTTCCAGGGAAGAACTTTGCTGATTGGTGCGGTTGGACAGATCCTGATTACCCAGGGCCATCTCCTGAGAGGATACATTGATATTTGCAGCATGTTTTTTTATCTTAGATACCATATTGTTAAGACGTTCAAGAAACATGTTGAACCAGGTTGATAGTTCACCGAGTTCGTCTTTGGTGGCAACCTCCATCCTTTTAGTCAAGTCTCCTTCTCCCTGTGCAATATCCATCGACATGGCAACCAGATCGTTCACAGGACGTGTAATGGTTCTTGCAATAAAAAAAGCAAGTCCACTCAAAAGAAACAGTACTAAAAATAAAAATCCTCCAAGATAATTCCTAATAGTATTGATCATATCAAAGGCTTCAGCTTCGTCAATCTCTGACAAAATAGCCCATTGCACATCAGGTATATTGACTGGAGCATAAGCACTGAGTACAGGAATTTTGCGATAATCCTCAATAATCTTAGTCCCTGTTTTTCCGGCTAATGCTGCATCGGTTACTTCCGTATGAATTTCTTGTAGTAATATTGTCGTTTGGAGATTTTCGATTTGTCGAAAAACTTTTGAATCAACTCCAAGTTTTTTAATTTGTGATAAATAATTTTGTTTATCTTCGATTAGAAAACGTGAGTTGTTCCGCATTTTATGGTCAAGCCCAATCAAGTATGTCTCTCCGGATTGTCCAAGTCCTTCGCGTTCCCAATTATTGTCGCCTGTCATCACACGATTGATTTCTACAATTGGCATTTGGAAAATTAAAACCCCAATTTTTTTCTCGCCTTGAAAAATAGGCGAGGCTATAAAAGCCGCAGGGGCGTTATATGAAGGGGAATAGGGTTCAAAATCAGTCATTCGTACAAAATCTTTTTTAGTTGCCATTCGTGCAGCCCTGAAGGCTTTAGCAAAGTTGGTGTCCTTGTAGGGTCCGTCCAAGAGACTTGTACCGAAATCCACCTCTTTAAAAACAGAATAAACTATATTTCCACTTTCGTGATCTATAAGAAAAATATCATAATAGCCGAAAGTTTTCAGATAATTGCGAATTATCGGGTGATATTTAACATGTGCCTCTGAGTATGGATTCTTTGTTATAGAATCAATCTTGCTATCTTTTTCTCCAGTTGGAAAGGTGTTAGCAGCCAAATATTCAAATTGCATGGCCAAAACTATTTCCTCTTTAGGCCAGAACGATCTTATATTTGCCGCTTGTTCTAAATTTTTATTTAGTCGCGGCAAAAATTCTGTTTGATAATAATCTCTCAACTGATTTTCGTCTTTCATATTCAATTCAACAGGTCGATCTCTGAAGGCTGTTTCAAATTCCAACATGGCATCAACGATCATACTGTCTTCTGAAAAGGTGCGAACCTGTTTACGGATTTGTTGAAAATAGTTCTCAATCTGTATTTTTTTGGATTCTCGAACAGCCATCAATTGTTTAAACGATTGCTCTTCCAGAGTCTGTTTAGCAGAGACAAAACCAATCAAGCAGATGACTCCAATTGAAAGCAGTGCCGGAACTAAAATAGCGAGAAGCAGTTTTGTGCCTATTTTATTTTTTTTAAACATGATTTACCTTTCTTTATTAAAATTACAATAGATTTTCTGCTGAATGTTAGAGAAAATGATTTAATATATTCCTGAAATTTAGAATTAATTAGTTGATCTACTGTATCGAAGCTCGGCGGATTAAATAAGTGGCTTTATATTTTCATTATTATGAAACCTGATTCTTCACAGCTTTGACTTTGCCGTTGATTGTGTGTACCTTTGTTCCTTTACTTTCTAAAGGTGTTCATCTCTGCTTATCTTGTTAGTACTATCGTTCATGATGATTTGTTGATTGGCTTGTTTGATAGGGAGAGATTTTGTATCTTCCACCTTAAATGTGTTGAGCAGTTTCTGCAGTTTTTCTGCTTCCTGAGCCATGTGCTGGCTTGCAGTGGTATTTTGCTCGACCAGTGCAGAGTTTTCCTGTGTAATACGGTCCATGTCCGCAATCGATTTATTTATCTGATCCACTCCCTCAGCTTGTTCTTCGGAAGCCACCTTTATATTTTCCATCACTTCTGACACTTCCTTGACTGAGGTGAGGATTCCATTGAGATTCGAATCACTTTCCGATTTAAGGTTGTTGAGCATCGTATCGATTTTTGTTCTCATTTCATCCATACCCTCCTCTCCGTCTTTTACCAGGTTTCGCCCTGAATTAATGTGTTCCAAACTGGTTTGGATAAGCACTCCAATCTCAGTTGAGGCTTTGGAGGAACGGTGTGCCAGTTTTCGTACTTCGGATGCCACAACGGCAAATCCCTTGCCGTGTTCTCCCGCGCGTGCTGCCTCAACAGAGGCATTAAGAGCAAGGAGATTAGTCTGAAAAGCAATATCGTTCATCAAGGTAATTATACCCTCAATCTTTTTTGAACTTTCCATGATCTCTTCCATTGCACTAACTACATCTTTATTTGTAGATTGAAGATTCTGAAGCATATCCTGGTTCATTTCAATAGAATTGTTAACAGCATCAAGTAGCTCAGTCCTGCTGTCAACCACGGATTTCTGGGCTTTCTGAGTGATTTCATTTGCGTTTTTTGCATCTTCCGCATTGTTCTGCACAATGCTGTTTATTTCTTCCATTGCAGTTGCAGTTTCTTCCAGGGAAGAACTTTGCTGATTGGTGCGGTTGGACAGATCCTGATTACCCAGGGCCATCTCCTGAGAGGATACATTGATATTTGCAGCATGTTTTTTTATCTCAGATACCATATTGTTTAGGCGCTTAAGAAACATGTTGAACCAGGTTGATAGTTCACCGAGTTCATCTTTTCCAGTAACCATTATCCTTTTAGTAAGGTCTCCTTCTCCCTGGGCAATATCCTTTGACATATCAACTAAATCGTTTACAGGAGCAGTTATGGATCTTCTTACCAAAAAACCGAACAATAGACTGACAAGCAACCCAATTACTGTGATGATCATCACAACCCAGATGAAGGTTCCAGTTTCACTGACAACACTGGCATTTATTTCATCAATATCTTTTTTGAGCAAAGAATTGATGTCATTTAGTATTCCGGATAATCTCAAATTTAACTCGGAAAAGTTAATTGCAAGCAATTCGCTTTCTGTGATAAGAAATCCGGTTTTTTTCACGCTTTCGAAAGATTTCATGAAATTATTATCAAGATTTAAGAATGAATCAATGTTGTTTTTACTCTCAGTTTCATTGACGATCTTTGACATATCATCTTTAAGTAATTTATAGTCGTCTATCATCATCTCTAAATCTGAGATGCTTGCAGAACCACTTTTATCATCTTTATCCTTTGTTGCACTCACAATTTCATCCAGTTCAACAATTAGTTGATTCATTTGATAGAACAGATTTTTGCTGAGGTATTCTTTTTTCTGGAATCCGTCCACACCATCCGCCTCACCACCCATCATCTTTTGCATGAATGTTTCGTATTCTGGTTTTCCAGCAATCAGGCTTCTTCTTGCCCTAAGTTTGAAGATGATTCTTTTCCGTTTAGTTTTAAAATCATTGAAAGCATTGATGAGATTAGATATATTTTTTTTCGCAGCCGGAGCGGATGTCATCTTACCTTGTGAATTTTCAGCAATTCCATTCACTATGAGATTTAAAACAGCAATTTCTTTCTCAATTTGATCCAAATCCGCTGAAATCGCACTTGAATATTTTGAACTGTTCATGAGTTGTTTCAGTTCTTCTTCTCCAGTCAAGGAGATTAATTCTTCTAAACTGAAGTCATATATATATTGTTGATCTCTCACTTTCTGTTTTAAACTTTTTAATTTTGCATCATGTTGTTCTGGAGGCATTGCAGAACCATAATTTGCTTTAAGTGATTCAATTTTTACCTTTTGTTCATTTTTCAAACTGAATCGGTGAATGCTTTCCAGTGTGCTGTCGTTAATTTCCTGGTTCTCATCATTCTTCAACTTTCCCAGAGATTCGCTGATGAAGGAAATTGAACTACTCATATTTTGAAGTCCTACTTTCACTGTCTGGTCCGAAACATTTAAATAGAATGACTGTGCATGACCTTTCAGTTTGGACTGTTCAATTCGGATGGCATCAAGATTGGTTTTATAGGCAGATAAATCAGAATTAAAGTCAAATTGACTCGATAATCCAGAAAAAGAAAAAATGACCATTCCGGAAATGCTGACCATAATTACTGAATTAATTAAGAAAACAAAAAATAATTTTTTGCTGATTGTAATTGAAAGGAATTTCATTTCATACCTCGGATATTATTTTGAATAGTGAATCTTTGGTGACTCAAATTTTTCTACTGGTTCGTCCAACTGATCAATAACAGTTATATAATGGTTATGAATCATACATTAAACAGGTCAAAAAATCTATAGTATAAAGTTAATGCAGTATTTGGTACTTCAGTAGCTTGTTTGGAACATTGAGAGAAAAATTATACCAGTGTGTCATCTCGGAAGTAAAATTAATTATCTGCTAATTAAGAACAATCTATTTTACCTGGATATTGCTGTTCAAAGGCAAACTACTAATGTCAGTGATTTATGTAAATGTTGCACTATTAGGTTTGTGAAAGAGGATTTATATTTATACAGTAAAATATCATGAATTCTAACCCAGATTTTGACTGCCAACAAGTATTACTAACGAGGTAAATATAAAAAACAATAATAAAATCAATATATTATAGGGCATGGTATATATATTGCTGATGTATAATTAAGCAGGGGTTGGTCTGCATATTGTCCGATCCTAAGTTTGGCTTCAGTTCTGTCTGCATGGTGAGATTCACTGGAGGATCAGGAGATGGAGTCTATGAGTAAGTTCGGAAGAACTTCACTGACATTTACAACCGGAATTATATTCAAAATCCGTATTAGTAAATGTTAATTGATTTAATATAATTATGGAGAATTAGGAGACAAAATGAAAAAGCTATCATTACTAATTATAATGATGGCGACATGGATGGTTGCTAGTTGTGGGACAACGAACGGAAATAAAGTAGGTCCCGAATTGGGTTATTATGAAAACAAAAAAGAGACAAAAGGCGATAGTTTAATTTTTTCAGCGACTTCTGTCTGGCATTGTATTGTTGCTGACAAACCTTGGCTTGATAAAGATTGCGATTAGGATAAATAGGGACAATATAATAAACACTTCTTATATTGTTTCTTCCTGCGACTAAACTATCAGTCTTTTTTGTTTTAGGGCCTGCATGTCAGTCTGGTATTGTAATTACTGGATTTGCAGGCTGGCCCCAGATTTTATAATTATTGAGGTTGACGAATTAGTAAGAGTGTTATGTTCTTATTCTTTACGTGCTGCTATCATTGTCAACTCTGTATCGTTTTCAATTTCAATTGATTTAATAGACAAACAAGTACCACCTCCCACCATTGGTGAGTTTCCTGTTTTATCTAGTATATATCCAGGAAAATATGACCAGAAAAATCTCAATTTACTAGGACTGAAACTAAATATTTCATAATAAATATTCTGAGGTTCTCCCCATCCATTTGCAAAATTGGAACATTGATAAATATCAGTAACTTTATCATACTTAAAATCCTGGCATCCACTAAAGGAATTTTCACCGTGAATCTTGAAATCTATTTTTATCCCCTCAACTTTTACTGTAAAATTTAATTCTTTAATCTCTTTTGTAGTCCATTTCTCTTTATCTTTGAACATACCTGTACGTAATTCATCAGTACAAAAATAGTCTTCACCAAAAGCAAATGTTGTTGGAAGACAAGTAAAAATAATTAGTATGATAAATATCAGGTAATTCATTCAATCTCCAAATTGTAATTTAAACACTTAAGACTTTATAGTTCATTTAATAGTAACCATTTAAAACATACCTGCGTAAAACTGGCATAGTATCAAGCATTCAGTATCCATTCACCGTAAACGAGAGCAAAGACCGGCGTGACACAACAAGTTACTTAAGGGCTGATTATTTTAATTAGTTTTGTTAAGGAAGTAAAAGGCAAGGTATCCAACTTTATCTTCTGGACTGAATTAAAATAAAGTGTTCGGTCCCCTTAACCATCCATGATCCGGTTCCCTGGAGTAAAAAAGAATGTTCCAGGAAAAGAAGGATTAATGTTCTGCTTAATTATCCATGATTATGATCACAATTATTATATTTCTTGTCAAGTAATTATTAAAAAAATATTTTGCCTTAGTTTTGTTCTCTCCACTTTCCATTGGAATATAACCTGATTAGTAATAATATTCCCGACATTACAAACGCATGAATAAAAAATCTAATAAAAAATATTAGATATAATTGTGAAATATGTGTTAAGCATCTTTGTCCTCAGTTCAGGATTCAGCTTATGAGAGAGAAGGGATGTGTAAAGATAATCACCTACGAGATTTAGACAAGTTGATGAAAAAGAAATGGGGGATTTCATTCTCATAAATGAAATTGAAGTACGAAGAAAGGTCAGGGCGCGATTTCAGGGAAGAAGCACACACCCAAGTGCATTATGGAATTAAGAAGTACAAAAGATGTAATAGCCGTGGTATGAAGAAATGGTTTAACACAATTTTAAAAATGCATGGCAAAAACTTGAATAAATTTCATGCACTCAAATGAAACATCAAAAAAATGGATGAAGAAGACAGGGAATTACTCAGGGAACACTCTCGGCTTAAAAAGGAGCTTCAAGAAGACTTTCAGATGTTTTACAAAGTGATCAAGCAGATCCTACCGGAAATTGAACGCACTGAAACGGTGAAGCGTTTGGACCAGGAACGTGACAAATTTAAGAAAAAGCATCCAGAGCTATTTGAATGAAGCTAATGGCACAAAATATTTCCTCATATTGAAACACTATTTGGTTTCCATACGGTTCACCCCATCCCAAGTCTCAGTATTCCACCCTCCTGAAATCAGAATTTGGCAGCGTTCCACATAGAGGGCGGCGACCGTATCCTCTGCTACTAGTTCAAGACACCGACAAAATAAGGGTAATGCTTCCTCGAATCGCTGGTTCTGATAAAGATCGAAGCCCTGCTCAAAGAGGTTGAGGGTGGTCTGTTTCTTTTCAAAAACTTCTGGTGCTTCAGCATCCAGCACCTCGTAAACCAGCACCGACGCCTTCTTGCCCTTCACGGCCACCTTGTCAATCAGCCGAGGTTTGCAGACCTCCGAAGTAAGTTTTTTGAAGGTCGCTTCGCTGATCAGTAAAAGGGTTTTGTAGAGCTTAGTCAAGCCCTCCATTCGTGCTGCCAGATTAACGGCATCACTGATAACGGAACCTTCCATGCGGTCCTTCTCCCCGAGTGTTCCGAAAATCAACATGCCTGTGTTGATGCCAATACCGATGCGAATTTCTTCGTTTCCGGTACGCACACGGTCTTCGTTGAACTCGCTTAGGGCTTTGAACATGCTGACAGAAGTATGAACAGCGTCATCGGGAGTGCGGTCGAAGAGCGCCATGATGCTGTCACCAACGTACTTGTCAATGTAGCCATGATGCTCCCGAACCAGTGGTCCCATCAGGCTGAGGTAGGAGTTGATGAACCTGAAGTTCTCATCCGGTGTCATGCTCTCAGAGAGTGTGGTGAAGGATCGGATGTCCGAGAACAGTATGCTCATCTCCTTCTGCACTTGATCTCCAAGCTGCACATCGAGGATACTCTCCTTTTCAAGACTGCTGAGCAGTTGACTGGGAACAAAGCGTTGGTAGGCTTCCGTCAGTCTCATCTGCTGCTCCAGTGCTATCTTCTTCAACTCGTTCATTCGTTGGGCCACGGCAAACCCGAAAGTGATGAACATGGCAAGAAACAAGATCCTGCCAACGGCGATCAGAAATAAGGTTGCCAAGCCAAACATTTTGAAGATGAAGAAAACACCCCACATAGGGAGCAAGAGAAACGGCAGGGAGAAGGAAAGGCAGAGATAGCCTGCCGACACATCCCCTTTTTTCCAGCGTTTGAAGGAGATCACAATGGCTGTAATCAAGAGAAAGGCAAATGGGATCACCATGAAAGGCAGGGGAATGAAGCCCGCTCCTCGGTTGTCTGGAGGGTGTTTCAGCAGGTCAGTGAATGGTCCACCCTCCGGCCAGTTGAAGGATTCGATTACATAAATTGGAATCAACACGGCATAGAAAATAATGCCTGTGATGAAAATCTTATTAATGCGCGGATGTAGATCAGGCAGGATTAAGATTTTCCTGAAAAACTGCAATAGCAGGATGAACAAGATTGCATAATTAGTAAGGTTTATTGCACTGAATGTGAGCCAGAGGGAAAGCCCAAGATACATTCCCGATGGATATGTGGTTAATATCATTGCTGTCGCCTGAAATAAAATCAGGCTAAGCCAGAGATAGCTTTCCTTGGAAACCAAATAAATGAATAAATAATACAATGCAAAAGCAAAGGAAATGGCAATAAATCCAATTGCAACTACGAGCGAGATTATTGACCTAGTCTGACCATCCTTCCAATTTCCGAGCTGAAGTCGATCCAGTCCGTTTTTTGCTGAGTAATAACGATTGAAGGGCTTGCTTCTGAAAAAATCGTAAACTGTCGTGACTTCCTGCTGAGGTAGGACCAATCGGTAGTGTGACCCCAAATGATTCTCTGCAACATAATTATCTTTCAGGTATTTCCAATAAGGGTACTCTTTCACACCAAAGGAGTTTTTGACAAATATTTTTTTCTCAAAGTTCAGGTTGTGAAAAAGTCCGATGGTGGTTGAATCCAGTTCGTTCCGTACCAAAAATTTCACCCAATACCCCTCCACAAACGACTGGTGACTAGACAACTCCGGCTGCCAGTCTGCCTTTTGCAACAGTTCAAAGGTGGCGTGTTCGTCGTAGCTCTCCAAAAATTGCATGTGTTTGCGTTCAATGGTTTGCAGTTGGCTTTCAGTATCCAGCACGAACACTTCTTCAGCCTTAGCTAACTCAATACTAAAAAGCATCAAGGCCAGTATGTAAAATAGATGTCTACTTTTCATGGATGTAGTTT
>Ga0209091_10002094_pt1 | contig 17093 bp, 9 predicted proteins | sample ArcticOcean_MG_C_6_FD_187438 | JGI IMG/M metagenome (GOLD analysis project Ga0209091, IMG submission 187438) | Marine microbial communities from western Arctic Ocean - ArcticOcean_MG_CB8_128 (SPAdes) (version 2) | ecosystem: Environmental > Aquatic > Marine > Oceanic | place: Arctic Ocean...
GCTGAACCTCGTTACAAAACTCCCCTAAGGTAAATGCAAAGTGGGCTGAATAAAACCTAGCTAAAACGGGTTCTTTTACGCTGTTATCCATATGATAAGGCATAAAGAAAACCACGCCCTCTGGTGTAAACCTATCAAAAGACATACCCCAAGGTTTATCATGCCTTCCCTTAGGATCGTTGGTTGGATCATAAGAAGGTATGTACCCTGTCAACAAAGGCTTAGGGTGTCCTTTTTTTTGTAAAGACTTTAGCATATCTATAGAGATGGTATCCCATCCGTCTACAAATCTATGGTGAGAATCTAGCTGTAGTGTATACGTTTGATTATCGTAATGTTGTTGAATTTGATTCCTAGCCCAACACGCTCCATTAGACTCTTCGTGTGGAATATCTATTATTATAAACCTTCCGTCATTAGCGTATTTCTCTAACGTATCCCACTCATCTTCTTTACTATGCTGATGGGCAATACATATAGTTAGAGCGTCAGGGTTATCAGCTTTTAACAGTAAATCTTTTATTGTGGGTAATAGTTCTGGATCACGATAGCTCGCAATTTGTACAAAAATAGTTTCCAATTGAATTAAATTTAATTATCTTATTTCAAAGGTAGTAAAATTTAACTAACCCCTAACATGAGCTGTCAGAACCAACAATTCCTACATTAGTTATAGGCTGCTCATAGTCATCACCCGTTGATGGCTGAGTTATTGAATAAGTTCCACCTGTTGAATAATAAGAACCGTAATTAGCATCTGCATATACCTGAGTTCCTGAAGGTGCAATAAATTCAGCAATAGATCCATTTGGTCTAAGCCCTGCAGCTGTTGGATCTGCCCAGTAGTAAGTAGAATTTTGCAAATCACCACAGCTACCTGGAGAAGAACTTCTCTCTACGTAGTACAAGTTGGGCAGTGGCGTAGCCGTAGGCGTTGGAGTCGGCGTAGCCGTTGGCGTCTGTGTAGGCGTCTGCGTTGGCGTTTGTGTAGGCGTTTGTGTAGGCGTCTGTGTAGGCGTAGCAGTAGGCGTCGGTGTAGCAGGCGTAGGCGTTGGAGGCGTGGCTGTAGGCGTCTGCGTTGGAGTCTGCGTTGGAGTAGCTGTAGGCGTCGGCGTAGCAGGCGTTTGTGTTGGCGTAGCCGTAGGCGTAGCCGTTGGCGTCTGTGTAGGAGTCTGCGTTGGCGTAGCCGTAGGCGTAGCTGTCGGAGTTGGGGTGGCTGGTGTTTGTGTAGGAGTCTGTGTTGGCGTAGCAGTCGGAGTTGCAGTCGGAGTAGCTGTCGCTGTTGCAGTTGGCGTTACAGGAGTAGGCGTTACCGGTGTTGGTGTTACAGGGGTAACTGTTGGTGTGGCCGTAGGCGTAGAAGTTGGTGTTGGTGTTACGGGGGTAACTGTTGGTGTGGCAGTCGGTGTTGGTGTTGGTCCATCAGGAGTCGGAGTAGGAGTCCCTGTAGCGGTAGCAGTAGGTGTTGCAGTAGGCGTGGCCGTTGCAGTTGGAGTTGCAGTAGGAGTAGGAGTGACTGGTGTTGCAGTCGGCGTTGCGGTTGCGGTAGGTGTAGCCGTAGGAGTAGGAGTGACTGGTGTTGCAGTAGGTGTTGCGGTTGCGGTAGGTGTTGCGGTCGGTGTCCCCGTTGGTGTGGGTGTAGGTGTAACTGGGGTAACCGTAGGAGTAGCGGTAGGTGTTGGAGTCGCTGTTGGTACAGGCGTAGCAGCTGTTACCGTTGGAGTAGCCGTAGGAACAGGCGTTGGTCTAACAGCTGTAGCCGTAGGTGTCTGAGTCGCGGGGGTTAATGTAGGTGTTGCGGTAGGCGCAGGGGTAGCGGTAGGTGTAGGTGTTATAGGAGTAACTGTCGGGGTAGGAGTAGATGTCGGCGTAGCCGTTGGGAACACGCAAGACTCTGACTCTACCACTAAGCCATTTGTCTGAATTCTTATTTCCTGTTCCGTAACATTTCCTGTTGATGTAGCAACTCCATAGTAATTATTCCCTCCATTAAAAGTTATAGTAAGTGAAGAATTAGCATATATTGTATCCCCTACTTCAATATCAACTCCTCTATTTCTAGTTGTGTATAGTATCCCTTGATCTGACACTGTTCCACAAGACGCACCTTTAGATGATTGAGGTAAAGCATGGTTTAAAGCATAAACCGTAGGCGTTACCGTAGGTGTAGCAGTAGGTGTCCCCGTTGGGGTAGGCGTGGCCGTAACTGTCGGTGTAGGTGTGGCTGATGTTGCGGTAGGTGTTGGTGTACCAGTCGGTGTAGCTGTAGGAGTTCCTGTAGGGGTCTGCGTAGGTGTGCTTGTCGGTGTAGGTGTAGGGGTAGCCGTAGGAGTTCCTGTAGGGGTTGGTGTAGCAGCCGTTACCGTTGGAGTAGGAGTCGGTGTTCCTGTTTGCGTGGGTGTCGGAGTTACGGTAGGTGTTGGTGTCGGAGTTGCCGCCGAAGATGTTGGAGTGGGTGTCGGAGTTAAAGGCGTCCCTGTGGGCGTTGGTGTTACTGTCGCAGTTGGAGTTACGGTAGGAGTAGGAGTAACAGCAGTAGGCGTAGGCGTAGCTGTTATAGCGGGAGGACATCCAGTTGTGCAAAAAGTAAATCCAATATCGTCAGGCGTTAAATTATTTGAATCCAAACAAGTTATACTTCCCACGTTTCCAAGTCCAGAAGTGTCTGTAATTATACCAGTTACGTTAAAAACATTGCTTGTAAGGTCGTCTTTTACTCTAGATCCGACAACAAAGTTTTGAGTAGTTTCACTGTAGAAATTGTTAAGCAAAGTATCACAATCCTGAAGACTGTATTTTGTTGTTTCAGAAACTGGAGGACAGTTTATAACACCAGGGTTTAATTCCATGTTTCCAGTGCAAACTAAATCTTGATCAACGCTTATTAAGCCAGCGTTACGCGAAATATCTGCACCCATGTTTTGATGTATAGCACATACATAATATAAACTAGGCGCTGTTAGTTCAAGCGTTACTCTTAACTGCCTTGTAGTTGCGGCATTAAAAATAGTTGTGTTTGTGTAATTTGCATATGTAGTAACCACATTATCTAATAAATAAACTACTCCTGTAGAATATTCTGTTTGCGATGGCGTTGTAGTGCTTAATATAAGAGGATGACCGTCGTTTGAAGCGTTGCTTTGATCAATTAAATAAGTTGCCCCTGGTATTAAATTAATATTAGATTGCTGTGTACCATCTACAAAATATCTATTACCAGCTGCTACAGCTTGAACAGTTATAATAACTGAAGACGTATCAATGTTATAGTAATAGTAAAGACCATTATTGGAATTTAAATATTGCTGATATGCTAGTGGAGATGATGTTTCGTATATATAACATGCGTCTACAACTACACCACCTGGTGTTAAGCAAGGCTCTAACTCATAATAGAATCCTGAAGGCACTGACGTAGGAGTCGGTGTTGGAGGTACTGGACTCGGTGTTGCAGCTGTAGGAGTTGGCGTTGCAGCTGTGGGGGTGGGTGTTGCAAAAGTTACTGTAGGGGTAGGCGTTGCAGCTGTGGGAGTAGGTGTTTGTGTCGGAGTAGCTGTTGGTGTGGGTGTTTCAGCTGTACAATCTGGACAAGCTTCTAAAGCCAATAAAACACAATTTACTTGACGACGAACGTTTGTTCCGTCAGAATAATATCCATCTGGAGCGCAATTAGTTAAGCCACTGTTAGTGAAAACCGCAACAGCATTCTCAAAAGTAGCTGCATCAAAATAAAAAGTTCCTCGTCCCATTAATTTTTTATTACTGCAAAGTTAACAAATTCCTGAATCTATTGTAACCCCGCTAAATCTGTTTTTTTATGTTTTAAAAACAGGAATCATCAGTACCCACAATTCCCGTACTACTTATATCTTGAGTAAAGTCAGCACCAGTATTAGGTTCAAGTACTGCATAAGTTCCAGCTGTACCAGACCAAACTTGATAATTAGAACCTGCATATATCTGAGTTCCACTAGGAGCTATATCATTAGCCTCTGATGTACCTGTTAAATATCCTAATGGATCAGGCCACCAGTATACACCACCCGTAAAGTCCCCACAAACTCCTGGTGATGCACTACGCTCTACATAATATAAAGTAGGCATTGGTGTTCCGGTTGGAGTCGGTGTTACGGGCACCGCCGTTGGTGTAGGTGTAGCCGGTACGGGAGTAGCAGCTGTAGGACTCGGCGTCGGTGTAGCTGGGGTAACCGTAGGAGTCGCTGTTGGTACGGGAGTTGGAGTTGGAGTTTGTCCCGCAGGAGTAGCTGTAGGAGTTGGCGTAGCTGCCGTCGGTGTAGGGGTTATTGGTAATGCTGTGGGCGTTGGAGTCGGCGTAGCCGTAGGAACAGGCGTTACTGCACTAACACAACTAACTATAGCAGTCCAAGCTGCAGGATTTAAAGGAGAATAAACTTTTAATATTGCAGTAGGAAATGCATTAGACTTTGTAAACGAAACCACACCACTATCTGGTGGAGTTATTCTAGCTAATGGCTGACCTAAAGCAGCTAAAGCACTATTTAATTCACCTTGATAACTTGTGTTTCCTCTGTATCCAGTGTCTATTACAACAGCTCCATCGAACTCTACTGTAAATCTGTCAGGAGAATCTGATGCATTAAATTGTAAAGAAACACTTCCTATATCTGATCCTAAATTTATTATTGTAGTAGAAGGATATTGAGAAACGCCAGAGTAAGCCACCCCTTCTCCACAATTTTTACTAGGATTAATTTCGCAAACACAACACGCATCTCTTAATGTGTCTTCTTGACAAAGAACAGCTGAAGTAGCGTTTCTGTAATCCCAAAGTAAATAAAGATTATCATTATCAGATCCACCTGGCATTATAAAGTCAGCAGAGTATCTGTTAGGGTTTCCAGGAGTAACAACTGTAGGCGTAGCGGAGTTAGCCGCTGCTCTTAAAGCAAGAGCGTCTTTAGCGCTGTTTGTATATAAAACTGGTGTCCTAAGATATTTAAAACTATTATTAGAAGGATTAAAAGCAAAATTATCTGATCCAATATTGTTACTTATCATGGTAACCGTAGCTCCTTCACTAGGAACTATTCCGCCTCCCTGAAAACCACTTACTTTTGTATATTGAGATACGGAAGGATTCGTAGGATCGTTTCCAATTGAAACTAAATTTGAATGAAGAGGAGAACTAAATGCTCCGTTAGTCCAAGCGTATTGATTGTGAATAAACTCTCCAGCTTCTCCACTACTTGTTAATGCTACATTGTATAGGTTCAATGGTTTTTGTTGAGCCTCACTTACTTCAATTTGTATCGTATCAGGACTTGTTGCTGTTGTTGATGCTATTATAGTAACTTCAGATGGATCAGTTTGACTTTTAGAAAGACTTATTCTGCCGCTAGAAGCGCGTCTTCCACTAGACACTCTAGATCCATTGTACAAAGCGTCAATCGTATATTCATTACCAGAATTACCTGGGGGAATTGTAAAGTCTACATCAACAATTCCAATGTCTTGACCCACATCAACACAATAAGTTATCTCTTCACCTGGAGTAATCGTTATGTTTTCAACAGATCCTCCAGCTAAACAAGGGATTTCTATAGGCGCTAAACTTTGACCCGTTGAAGCCAACACATATTCATTCATGTAAGGATCAAAACCTCCTAATTTTTGATTTGAAACAGTGTCAATAAAAAAGTCTCTAAACCAACTCCTCATTCCGAATTGAGAAATAATTTTAAGCTGATCACTTTGAGCGCTTCCACCTCTAAGTTGAAGCACAGCTCCTCTTTTTTGGTCTGTAAAAAACCTATCTACTCCGTATCTTGTATAACTTTCTGGGTTGTTGCTAATTCCATATTCTTCAGATCTAGCAATTTGAGTTCCTAAAACTTGTGGAATAGAAGTTAATGCTCCTCCCCCAGAAGCATCAGATAAAAGGTCTTTCCCTACTAGCACATAAGATATTTTATCTTCTTGCAATACTAGCATGTCTGTGCGTCTGCTGTCTAGTTTTTCTATAGGACCGTAAGACTCCTCTAGTGGTTTAAAGTTTAATAAACCTAAGTTAAATTCATTTAATCTATTAACATTAGATTCATCATTAAATATTCCGCTATAAGTTAAATCTGCGAATCTATTAGCTTCTTTGTATAATTGAGCCGATGTGCTTGTCACCCTGTTTCCGTAAGTTAAAGCTTTACCGTCAATAGAATCCCTCATCTTATAACTCTCAACGCCATTTCCAAAAGAAATACAGTCGTAAAATCCTGTGTTTATTATTGCATCTTGAGTTGCTGTTGCTCCCGTGTTTTCAAAATTAATTATTTGATTTTGAACGTCACCGGTATGCTGACCTAAATTGTCAATAGGAAAAGATAAATCATTTTCATACCACACATCTGGCAAAGCATCAGTAGGTATAGTTTCAAAAACAATAGTTCCGTCTGATCTATCTACAACAATATCTACCTCTACGTGAAATCTACTGCCGTCTCCGTCGCTACAACCTGGTCCTCCAACCATACATAGAAACAACTGATTAGTAGCGCTGTTTCTAAAAAATTGCCAAATATTATTACTAGTATTTGTCGGAAAATCAGATTTTAAAGGATCTCTAGCTTGTGTAAGTAACGTAGAGATGTATGTATTAATAAACGGAGATTCTTCTTGTCGGACATTCGAAAATGAAGAAACACCAGAGTCAAGTAAAGAAGATAAGTTTTCTCCATCCCAATACTCTTTAAAATCATCATAATCACCCTGAGCTCTATTTTCAATGTTTAAAATATATTCTCTACCATCACAAGCTCTGCCCCAGAAATTAGCTCTATTTCTTGCAAACCTCATAGACATTGTAGAAGAACTTCCTGCAGGAACTGTAACATCTACATAAGAAGTAGCACCACTTCCTGTGGGATTAATTATGTTAACAGGATAAGCATTTAAAGCAAATGAACCTGGGTTTGAGTTATTTTTTTGACCCCTTGCAACAAGCTTCCCTGGTTGAAAAATATCTCCTCCAGGTGTCTCATTGTTGTTAGCTATAAAGTTACTAGGACTAAGCTTCATGTAGACCCCAGATTGAATAGGAATATTATCCTGAGGGTCCTGTCCAGGGTTTAATGGGTTTTCAATAGTTAAAAAATTAGCAGCCTTAGCTTCTTTTTCTAAAACTGTAGTATAAGTGCAATTAGATCTTGGTCCTGCAGAATCTCTTTTTACAATCAATCTATCCCCTGACTCAACTTTATTAGCGTTTTCTCCTTCTAAAAGAAAGAAAACATAATTATCAATAGGATCATTATAGAATTCATTTGCATAAATAGTTTCATACGTACCCTTGCTTGGCTTAATAACAAATTTATATCTTGTAGCCCAATCAGGAGCTATCTGAGCGGGAGATGCACCAGGTATTGTAACTTGTATCGAGTTCTGTAAAAGAGAATTTCCGCAAGGAATATGAATAGTATTTTCAGGACTAACCAAAGCTGTAGAAGACCTGTTAAAATCATCCATATAAACCATCCCCACTTCATAACCCCTGTTGCTGTGAAGGCTAAATGCATTTGCTATTTTTTGATATGCAGCTCCTCCGCTTACTATAGTATAGTATTCATTTATAAACTTAGGACCTGTTGGGTCTCTAAAAACCATAGCTATAAGTTGAAATCCTATTACCCCAGTGTTTGGATCTGAAGTAATCATAATAGGTTGATCTGTTTCTGTTATACCACTGCCTACTTTTACATAAGAGCCTAAGTTAGTAGGTATTAAACAGTTCATTTGATCTGTAAGAGTAGTTCCGTCGCAGGCTAAATCAACAGTTTTTATTGTTGCAGAACTACCGATTCTTGCAACAAAGTCATTACTAGTTGCCATTTGATGTACTGAAGTAAAATCTTGAGGCAATGTGTAGGTAAAAGATATCTGAGTAAGTGTAGTTGTAGCATCAGGAATAGGAGCGTTAAAAGTAACGCTATCAAAAGTAGAGTGCTCAAACTGAAATTCAAAAGAAACACCAGCTCCTTTTACTAAAGATTCTTTATTATTATAATCTGACAAATCTATACGAAATATAGATCCAGGTATAGTTAAAGGATTTACGCCACTAAAATTATAAAACCCATCTGCTTCTAAATCAGGAACAACATTTAAATTTATCTCTGATCCTATTAAATCAGCTTGGAAAGAAAGATTTAAAGAAGCTCCAAGTCTATCTTTTAAATCATAACCCTCTACGTAGTTCCCGTATATAAGCCTGTTTCCCATTAAGGTCTGAGCCTTAGCGCTTCTAGGGACGTTATCGTAAAGCCTTAGTATTTCATATTCAGGAAGTACAGTAAATATTTTTTGATTGTCAAAGACGTATACCTGATCATTATTATCTTGAAACCCCACCTCTTCTTTATTAATCCTTTCTATAACTTTAATAGTAGGATCATTCATTTCTTTAAATAACAATTCAATCCCAACAACTAAAGGGCCTCCCGTGTTGTACGTTATTGAAACAGCATTTGCAGAATTAGTCATCCCTTCGTTAAGAAAAGTATTGTAACTAAAAGAAAAAGTTTTAGATAAAAAAGCTGGGTCACTAAACTGAGATACTGCAGAAAACTGTCCGTTTTGATATTCATAGCGATAAGCAAAACAAATAAATTTATCCTCTAAAAAATCATTCTCTGAATCTTGAATAAAAGGAGCTATTGTTGGAGCAGCTATTGGTGGTTTCTTTATAACCAAAATACTTTCAGCTGTAAAACCATCTACATTAGAAGCGTCAGGAATTGGATAGTTTCTTCTAACATTTATAAACCTAGGAGGATTCAAGTTGTCTGTAAAAAATAATAAATCTCCAACTAAATTTACTCCTGTTATTAAATATTTTGGATCGAAGTTAAGAGTTGTAACTATACCACTTCCGTCATCTATACTAACAACGTGATAGGTTGCTCTTCCGGTTGTAGTGTTAAAAGAAACAATTAAATCTAATCTACCAGTTTCTCCTGAAGTAAAAGCTGGGTCATGAACAAACCAATATATAGTCTCATTAGCGCCATCCTCATAAGCTCCTATGGTCTTTGCTTCTGCGCTTAATCTAATTTCATCTTTATAAATTAACGCTGTAAGCTGAGTGTTTCCCTTTGAGTTTTCAACAGTGCCAATCTCAGAGTCTTCTGTAGAGCCTAGCCTTACATTTAATGCGTCTTCATATTCACCATTAGGTAGAAGCCTTTCATCAAGGCTTTTGTTCATCCGCCCTTTAACAAAATTTCTTTGAGTTTTTGCCATTTTATTTTATCCACTTGTTCTGCCCCCTCATGCTCATTAAGAGTCTACTTGGGTGAATATTGCTTAATCTAATTTTTGCATTTCTTAATAAAGCTGCTTTATCTTTTCTAGCTCTATTTATAATATATTCTTGAACTCCAAACTTGCTATTTAAAACAGCATAACTTATGTAAGCGTAAATATACTCTTCAAACATTTTATTAAGAGTAATTAAAGAATCATTCCCGTTTTCCATACCATCAGATATATACTGCAGAATACAGCTTTGGTTTGCCATAGTAGAATCAAAGTTTATTACTCCGGATTTTTTATCTATTGTAAACGTAGGATTAATGTTTGCTGTTTCTGTATTTAAACCATACCTAGCTCCGATCCTAGAGTTGTTAATATCTGAATCGTAGTTATTAACGTTTGGATCAATATTTTCATCAACAACGTCATTTAAGTATATACTCTGCAAACTTCCGTCTAATCGCTTGGTGTCTATGCTAGAGGTTTCTTCTTTAACAGTAACACCATCGTTATCATAGGTAAACGTAGAGCTCGCTGTTTGAATATAAGACACTGCAGACTGAACTTGTATGTTTTCGGTGAGATCTCTCACTACACCGTCTTTAAATAGCGACAGCTTAACCCAGTTGACATAGTCAGAAGGTAATACAAATTTAAGATCATCAAAGACTGTAAGCTCTAAAGATTTTATTTCTTTAAATGCGTCGTAATTTAATTCTTGAATTCCACGCTTTGCGTGAAACAATATTTTATATCTATTCTCGTTATTAACTAAGGAATGGTTTCCATCGTACATCAACAAGAAATTTGTGACTATATCGTCTAAGCTAACGTACTGGTACGAACCCCAGTTAGAGTCAGTAGGGTTGTTGCCGTCGTTGGTATAATACTTTTTTTGATTTATATATGCCATAGCTATTGTTGTTGATTTTGAGACTGTTCTTCAATCTGCCCAAACTTAAATACGTCTGCCTCTCTAATTGATATTCCAGCGTATTGTAATATTTTTGCTACCAAATCATTTGAGTCGTCTAAAGGCAATTCAAAGTCTTGATAATCAGACTGACTTTGATCAAAAATAGGGCTTCCATTAGATATGGTTGTAAAAGTCCATTTAGGATCTAAAGGATATCTAATATATGTTGCCTTAACATCTTGTGCGCCAGCAAAAGTATTTGGATATACAGTTATTGAATTTCCAGATTGAGTATAGGCTGGATAAAGACTAGAAGGTGATGTAAGTAAAGATTTGTTTAATAAATTTATTTTACTAGAACTTACCTTTTCAGCTTCTCCCTGAAGTTGTCCACCTGTAAAGCAAGATATTTGATTTATTAAATAGTAGTCACTTGGCAAAGTATACACATTTACTGTGTTTGGTGTTAGTGTAGCAAATTTAGAAAAGTAATCAATAACTTCTTCGTATCCTTTCTTAATGTCCGCATATCCTGTTCCGGATACCCTAGAATTTTCTTCGTTTATTTGTTGATTATATTGAACAAAATATTCATCAAACAAATCTAACTGAGCTTGCTTTGCGAACAAGTTAAAATCTGAAGGGGATATATAGCCGTAGTTATTTTTGTTTATAATCGCTAAAACTGTATTACGTACAGAGTTTATCATTACTACTTATTTTGTACAAAGATAAGCAAAAAAAAAGAGGTCAATTATTTTGACCTCCTCTTGTAAAAAGTGATTAATCCTCTTTATGAAACACCTATAGAAGCGTATGCAAAAGGAAGAGTTATAACTGGAGCTGCATTTGTATAGGTGCTAGACATCAAGTCTTCAAGGTGGGCGATTAGAAAATTTTGAACCGCTACACCAGAGGCATCAGATGCGTGAGTTATAGTTACTTGATCAGCATCAGCAGCTGAGTTGTATTTAAGAACCGTTGTTGTCGCAGCAGTTTGTATAATGCTTTTTATTGAGTTAGCATTAAGTAATACAGTTGCCGTATTAGCAAAAGTAAAAAGTTGAAAATATTTTATCATTATTTCTATATTTAAGAGATGGTTACGTTAGAGATTACTAAAGGAGAGTCGTCAGTTATATCTAAAACAGATTCAGACCACTTGCCTTGAGCTACTTCTATTAATTTATTTTGCAGGTATGTTACCATCTTTATTGCTGACGTATCTGCCGCATGTGTTACTGTAACTACATCAAACGTACTGTTGTTTGCTAAGAATAAGTCAGTCGCGGTATATCCACCGCCTTGTGTATTAACCCAGATTATATCAGAAGCTGGGATGGCTAAAGTACCATTTCCAGCGGTACTTACTTTAAAAAATTTGTCCATCAGTTATAAATTTTAGATGTTAATAAAAAACAAAGGTACAAAAAAAAGGCACTCACTATTGCGAGCACCTTAATCAACAAACTATGAAAACATATGCAAATATAGGCAATGTTTTTAACTACTCAAGGCTTTTATGAATTTTTTGCTAATTCTTTTAAATGTTTAAAAGATTCAACTCCGTTATCAGACTGAAAGAAAGATACGGCCATGTGAAGAAACTCTTCTCCATAAGGGACGTTAAGCATTTTCTTTTTATTAGAAGGTGTATTAAACCACACTTCTTTTTTATCATTTCTTAAAGTTAAAATGTTTTTATCAAAGAAAGATTGAACCGTAGCGTTAAGCTTCAGCATTGGATCTTTTAACAATTGTAAAAACCCTTTAGGATCTGTCTTGGCAAATATTAAAATATCTCGCCTTAACTCAGCAGTGCTAACTTTTGTTATGTCGGTATTAAATATAACTCTAGATACGTTTTCTACTTGCTCTAAAGTTAATTGTCTAGCTTCAATTAAAGCATCTACCTCCATATTTAAATCCTCTACAACTTCAGCAGCTTCCTTAGCCTTGTCAACTTGAACAAACAATTGTCCGTTGCCAGGATGTAAAGATAAAAACTGTTGTAATACTTGATTGTTTTTAGGAACACTTAAGAATCCATTTTCAAAAACAACAGGCTCTAAAATAGCAGAGTTGTCTTGTTCATCTTGAAATGGAGTTTTTTGATTTCTAGCGTATCTAAGTGGTCGATTAGTTCCAGTCGCTTCGTCCCAATGTAATAAAGGAAATCTTTGCGTATGCCTAGATGCTAGTATTAAAGATAAGGGCGGTGTATCTCTTGTTAGTTTGTATTGTTTGTCTACAAAAACTGTATTCTTTTTCATTTAATATAATTTAGATTTAATTTAAAATTTATAATATAATGGGGGCTTTGACACCCCCATTAAAAAGTACTCTACTATTCTTGAAATAAGAAGAAGTTGTTTGCACCTAAAGTACATACAGCTCTTTCAGACAAGAAATTAACTTGCATATTATCTATGTCACTAGTAGCAGCGCCACCGGCAGATCCAGTAATCCAAGTTTTGTAACGTCTATCCTCTGTTTCAGAAGCTCTATAACGAACATGTAAGAAAGGACGTTTAGCATTTTTACCAAGAATTTGGTCATAAACACTAGTTGATCCAGCGGGTACAAGTAGTCCGTTTACACGTCCTGAGTTTGCTCCAGTTGGAAGACCACCTCTCATAGTAGGGTCGTTAAGGTATTTCCAGTCAGTTTTGTAGAAGTCATAACCTCTTCTAAATCCTGAGAAACCTAAGTTTAGCGCCATCTCTTCGTCATTGTCAAATAGACCATATGAAGTTCCACCTGCTCCGTAAGAGTTTTGTGCAGCTAACATATCATCAATGTCAAATCCAAATTGACGGTCTAGGAATATAACATTTTCTTCAATCGCTCCTTGCTTATCTAAACGAGAAATAATTGAATCAAAATCTGCTAAAGTTGTTGGGTTACCACCGTTCCAGATGTTACCTCTTTGAGCCACAGAATAGAAAATTCCATCTGATCCAGCTCCTTGTGCTCCTGCAGCAGCTCCATTACCTAGCGCAGCAGCAGCTCCACCATTAAGTTCAGCGGGTACAGCTTCAATCATTGCAGTCTCTAAGTAGTCGTCAAAACGTAGTCTTGTTTCATGCTCAGATTTCAAATACCAAAGGTATCCGTTTGCACCGTTCTCAGTTGTAACTTCAACCCATCCAATTTGAGCCATGTCAGATCCAGATACAGTATAAGTATCTTTCAAGATAATTGGCTTGTTTGAAAAGATAAAGTCGTTAGCTTCAAGAGATCCTACCATTCCAGCAGTTCCTTTTCTAAATTCCGATCCATAAACAAATATAGTAACATCAGAATTTCCAACTCCAGTACCAGCAGTAATTAATCCGCCTGCTTCGTAGAACCCAACAGTAAACTGTCCAGCTCCTCCACCTGCATTGTTAACAGCGGTTACAACAGCTTTGTTTATACCAGAACCATTGTTCTGTACAACTGCAATTGTTTGACCGACTCTTACAACTTGTTGAGCTGTAGTTGGGTCAATAACATCATTCACTTGGAATGTAGCATTGTCAGCATTAAGAATAGCAGCTGTTCCTACCTGAGTATATTTAGTATGCAATCTACCTTGTTCAGCCCATTTAATAAGGTCAGAATTTGTAGGCAGCTCAGCACCTACCAAACGTAGGAATGAAGAGATAGTTCGATTTCCATAACGCTCGAATTCTTTTTCGTAAGTGTCAGGAAGATATTGATTTAGAAAATCAAAGTTAGTAATGTAATTCTCTGTAGTCGGAGTTCTCTCGGAACTCGGAGTAAGAGCAAAAGTTGGGATAGTATTAACTGATCCAGCCATAATTTTTAATTTTTAAGTTCTTTTAACGCTTTTAATTCTTAATCTATTACCTGATGGTTCAGATATAGATTTCACTTGCATTCCTCCCTTTGTAGATACCTCTGGCGCTTTACGTTCTGACATGTTAATATTCTTAGTCTTGCGTATAACGTCTTCAGTAGCTTTAGATTTACCCTGTTCAAAAAAGAACTGAGCAAATTTATCAGGATTCATTGCCATTGCTAAAGATCTGTGGTAGCCTTCTGCATCATTTAAAAGTCCTTGAGAATCCATATACTTATGTACAAAGTTCATGGGGGTCTCTTGAGCTTTTTTTAATTCAGACGCGCCACCTGGGGAAAACATAATCTCTTCGTCGTTTAACTTGAACTTAAAACCTTTAAATTCTGATCCGAACACTTCATCACTTTTTTTGACAAACCATTCCCGTTTTCGATTCGCTTCCTCTTGTTGAGTTTTAGCGGTATTTAAATATTGCTTATAAGCCTGCAATTCTTCATTAGCTTCGTTAGAACTTCCACTTGACTCAAGCGGTTGCTTATATAACTCTTGCTGTTCTTTAAAGAACCGATTAGCTTTAGCAATAATTTTCTTCTTTGCTAACTTAGTTTTTCTAACATCCGATTCGTCATCAAGCTCTTCGTCATAAGAATAGTCCTCCATTAAGGATTCAATATCTTCTGCGTCCAAACCTTCTTCCGTAAGAGTTAGGTACTCTTTTAGCAAAGAATCAGGATTCATTGTAGTGTAGTCTTGTTGTAATTTAACAAAATCACTAATTCCTCGTCCTGTTTCTTTTTTATATTTAAAGTAAGCTGCGACATCTTCTGGCATTTCTTCTGCCTTTTCTCTTTCGCTCATCAATTCTTCTATAGAATTAATTTCCTTACCGTATCTATTTCCTATATATGAAAGAACATCTTCTTCTTTTAAATCATAAGGTTGCTGTGCAACCTCTTCAATAGTAGCTTCCTCTTCTGGAGCTTCTGTGGTGGTCTCATCTGGCAATGGCTCAGAAACAACCTCTACCTCGTCACTACTTGACACTTCACTAAATTGCTGTTCGTGCTTTTCAAGCAATTCTTTTTCTATTTCCTGAGAAGACTTTGAGTCTAATTCAGACATTTCTCTTACTTTTATTTCCATTTAATTTAATTTAAGTTACAAATTTACGCAAAATACAAAGGCACATTTTGCTACCTTGGCGAGAACTCAGACAGGTCAAATCCATCTAAAGAATCTTCATTTGACTCAAAGTTTTTTGGAGGCAAATTATTTTTTCTTTGATTTATTAACTGAGACTGCTCACTATTCTGCTGGCTAATTCTGTCTTTCTTAGCATCTTCTCTAGATGTTTCTCTATTGGCTAATGCTCCCTCTGTCATCCCTTGAAGCTGTAGGTTATAGTTAAACTCTTGCTCCATTAATTGAGCTTTTAATTGAGCTTCAACTTTAGTCCTTTCAATTTCAAGTTGTATTTCTCCCTGCTTGTATTTAAGTTTTGCTTGAGTCTCTAGCTCTATTTTTTGAAGAGCCATTTGACCAGCCATTTCTTGAGACTTTAATTGTTGCTGTGAAACCATTGCTTGCTTTTGCATTTCTCTTTGATCATCTGCTTCCTGCTTAGCTCTTCTTTTAACTTTTAAAAGCTGATTAGCTAACTTAAGGTTTTTGATCTCTCTAATGTCTATAGCATCTTCTAGGTTTATATCTCCCTTAGATAATGCCATTTGAATATTCTGCTCTAGTAAAGCCTTTTGTTCTTCGTCTGGAGAAAGCTCAATAAAGACACCAAAGTCATATATGTAAAGTTCAGAGATATCTCCTAATATACTTACATTATACTTTCCTATTTTATTTATAAAGTCTTCTTTAAAATCAGAATATTCTAATATATCTGCAACTCTATAGGTTAAAGCTTCTGCTAAGGTCCTATATATATACAAACTACCGTCTAATATATGCCTTGTTGCCGTGTTTGAACTTAGCGCTGCTAACTTCTGAACGCCAACTAAAGCATCTGAATTAGCTCCAGAACCGTCTCTAGCTTCATTTAAGCCTGTTACAGCCCTTATCATGTCTAAGTAGTGGTTATAGTTAGCTATTAGCATTTGTGTCTTAGAAGCGCCTGAATTGCTTGTGAGCTGCTGTATAGGAATTTTAGCCTGATTGTAATCTCCTTCCTGAGTATAACTCCTACCTATTACGCTACCAGTTTGAAAATACAACCTCATTGCATCTTCAGGGTTATAAGCCGCTCCAGTGCCTAAATCCACTTCATTTAATCCATCCGCATCTATATACACCCCATCAGGGACTACTCTAGCGATTACTTGCTGTAGTTTTAAATGAGTCATTTGAATTAAGTCTGCAAATGGAATCATTCTCCTTACTAAAGATTCAATAACACCCTTATACATTCTAGGCGCTACAGCTACGTAATTTGGTATAGCATGCTGAGAAGAAGACTTGGGACGTACCATGTTTTCCGCAAGCTCCCACTTGAGGATAATATTAGTTCCCATAACCATTACCCCATCATACCAAACGTCAATTGTTTTCTCTATTTTTTCGAAGTTTCCTTCTTCAATCATTTCTTCTGGAGGATTAAAAGTATCATCCTTTTCTATCATCCTAGAAGCTCCTCCTTCTAATTTTTTCTTTTTATATACTATCTTTTTAGTGGTCTTATAATTAAAATACATCAATGTACATGTATCCCTATAAAACATATCGTTCTCATAGTATTGAGCAGTATTATAATAATCATACCAGCTCTGGCTATATTGAGATATTTTCTCTAGATCGTCATTCGTAAGATCAGGATCTATTTTATTAAGCTCAGTCAGCGCAACTGTTTTAATTTCTCCCCAATAAAAACAATCTTTAAAGTAAGGGTCTTCAGTATAACTATAAACCACATTAGCAGGGTCTACATAAGAAACTTGAACACCAGACCCAGGCAGAAACTCATGTTTTGCTACACTCATACCCACAACCATTTGGTCGTAGTCTAATCTTTTTCGAGTATCATCATAATGATTTTCCGCAAACATTGTATCTATAGCCTCTTCTTCTGCAATCTCT